>Ga0307986_10000009_pt1 | contig 121050 bp, 102 predicted proteins | sample EllFjometageno82_FD_203170 | JGI IMG/M metagenome (GOLD analysis project Ga0307986, IMG submission 203170) | Marine microbial communities from Ellis Fjord, Antarctic Ocean - #82 | ecosystem: Environmental > Aquatic > Marine > Unclassified | place: Southern Ocean | collected 2014-10-09 | reverse complement strand
TGAACACGCCAAATGCAAAAACCTTGGCGGCGGTACGCAAACAGGTTCCGGTAGTGGCACAGAACATAAGCGACACGCTTAACGATAAGCCCTTGCACGCAGGCTATGACGGCTACGGCTCTTGCCCTCTCACGGTGGAGAGAGGAAAGATTGTACTTGCCGAGTTCGGCTACGGCGGTAAGATACTTCCTTCCTTTCCAACTTGGATGCTTCAGGGTACGCAACCTACCCGTGCCGCTTGGATGCTGAAGAAGGATATTCTACCTGGAATTTATTGGCACGCGATGTTGAAGGGGCGAGAGTGGATGGCCGGCCCTGCCGATCTGGAGCGCCTGCGAGTCTGATATGGCAAGCTTGCCGGGCCTGCTGCCTTCGATCCCTAGGGGTGGCCGCTACAATAGAGAATATTTTCTAAGCGATGTAATTGCCGCGGTCATCGTGGCGATTATGTTGATTCCACAGTCGCTCGCCTATGCGTTGCTTGCCGGCATGCCAGCAGAGGTTGGGCTCTACGCGAGCATATTGCCTCTCGTGGTCTACGCTGTACTTGGTACCAGCAGCACTCTCTCAGTCGGGCCCGTGGCCATCACTTCCTTGATGACGGCCGCAGCTCTTGCAGATGTGGCGGAGCAGGGCACTGGGGACTATCTATCTGCCGCTATTACCTTGGCGGCTCTATCGGGAGCAATCCTACTTGCCTGCGGTCTACTACGCCTCGGTGCGCTTGCTAATTTTCTCTCTCATTCTGTTGTTCAGGCTTTTGTAACTGCCTCGGCTATAGTCATAGCTGTTAGTCAGTTTAAGCATTTGCTAGGAGTAGACAGTAGCGGTGACAACTTAGTTGAATTGCTGCATACACTGTATGCGAGTATCAGGGGAACCAATTTTTTCACGCTTGCTATTGGCTCAGGGATGATAGCGTTCCTACTTGCTAGTCGTTTTTGGGGAGCTGCCGTTCTGGAACGTTTTGGAATCTCTGTTCACAACGCTGCTCTACTTGCGAAGACCGCTCCAGTGTTGGGAGTAATCGCCACCATTCTTCTGGTGCTCGGGTTCGATCTAGAAAGTAAGTCTGTTGCTGTAGTAGGAGATATTCCTGCTGGATTTCCCTCTCTAGTCTTACCCTCATTCTCACTTCAGCTAGTACGGGAGTTGTTGCTGCCCGCGGCACTAATTTCGATTATAGGTTACGTGGAGTCCATTTCTGTTGGCAGGACGCTTGGTGCGAAAAGGCGTGAAGGCGTTAATAACGATCGCGAGCTCATCGCATTGGGGGGCGCGAACTTGGCCGCTGCGGTTTCGGGATCTTTCCCTGTAACCGGAGGCTTCTCTCGTTCTGTTGTGAATTTCGACGCCGGTGCGCGTACTCAGGCGGCGAGCCTGATGACGGCTGGTTTGATTGCCCTTGTTGCCTCGTTTCTGACACCTTATTTGTATCACCTGCCTAAGGCGGCGCTCGCGGCTACGATTATAGTTGCCGTACTGTCGCTTATAGACTTCTCTATTGTTAGGAAGACCTGGCGCTTTTCGAAGAGAGATTGGGGCTCGGTAATAGCAACCTTATTGCTTACTCTAGCGTTTGGTGTGGAAGTGGGTGTGAGTAGTGGTGTGCTTATTTCTATCGGTATGCACCTGTATCGAACCGCTCGACCTCATGTGGCCGAGGTAGGATTGGTTGAGGGTACCGAACATTTTCGTAATATCCTGCGCTATAAGGTAAAGACTTTTCCCGAAGTGCTTAATCTTCGCATCGATGAAAGTTTGTTCTTCGCCAATGCGAGTATGTTGGAAGAACTGATTTATAACCGAGTCGCGACAGATGAGAGCATAAGACATGTAGTGCTTATGTGCAGTGCCATTAATGAGGTGGACTTCAGTGCGTTGGAGACTCTATCAGATATCAATAAGCGTCTGCTTGAGGAAAATATCTTATTACATTTATCTGAGGTTAAAGGGCCGGTATTAGACAAACTGAATCGGGTATATTTCATTGAAGAGCTAAGCGGGAATCTCTATCTAACTCAGCATCAGGCTTTTACTGATCTAGGCAGTTAGACTTCGCTGGTAAATGATAGAGATCAACTTTGTAAATTAGACGTCAGGAGAAAATCACCTTCTTCTGCAACTGCGCTAAGCAGGATAAGGTTCACATGTCCGATTCTAGACCGAATGAAGTAAGTCAACTAGCCACGGCAGGTCTGCCGTCTGCTAACGCCGATATAGATACGAAACTGCGCCGCACCGGTATTGATCCGGATCGTTTATCGGTAGTTCAGTTGGGACTCAGGTCTCATTTGACAGGTGTTCCATCCTGGTTGTGGCGCTTGCTGTTCGGCTTAGCACTCTGGTCTGTTACCTTGCTGCTGGAGCCCGTCCTCGCAGAACAGCCCCCTTACTTGCAGGCTACTACAAAGCTATTGGTGGGACTTATTATCCTGATTGCCGCTTGCGAGATACTCGTCTCTGCAACCGAACGTCTCGCTGCGCGTTTTCAATGGAACCACTACATCGCAGGAACGCTTGCAGAAATTCTTTCGACGACGCCTGAACTGGTCGTTATTGCCTTTGTGATTCCAGTGAGTCCAATTACGGCTTTCACCATAGCTGTCGTGACTATCTATAACAATGCATTAGTCTTTAGTCTGTATTCGTATTTTTTGCCCAAGGATAAAGAGGGAAAATTCTTGATGCCCACACCAATTACCGAGGCTGGTACGCAAATTCTTATAGGTGGGGGTGCGATGGGACTCATCCTCGGGTTGGTTATGTTGACGCTCAATTCTACTCCCGAGTCCAAGTCTAGTTTCAGCGTGGCAGATCTGATTTTTATCAGCCTCATTCTGTTAACCATATTCGCGGTATACATGTACAAGCTGATAACCAGCTATGCGAAGGAAGAAGCAGAGGTTAGAGAGCATCTGTCCATGTCGGAGACAGACATTGAACAGAGGCTCGAAATCGTCTATGCGAATGTAAAGCCCAGCTCTTTCTGGCTTATTGGCTTGCTTTTTATGACGGGTATTTTTGGTTCTTTTATAGGGGGGCACGAGATTTCGGGATTCGCCAGCACCATGATTCAGGATCTTGAGATCAATCCAATACTGACAGCGTTAGTCTTAGCTCTGTTCGCCGGCATGAGTGAATACGTCATTCTTTGGCAGTCGCATCGTAAGCAAGAGTATGGAATTGCCCTTGCGAATGCCTTCGGCGGCATCACTCAAGTCATGTTTCTAGTGCTGCCATTTACACTGCTGTGTATAGCCTTGTATCAGGGTTTCCAGAATCCAGTTCATCCAGAATTGCCACTTGAATTTTCGATCTCCAATATTTTCCTGTTATTGTTCCTGTTTCCAACGTTCTACACGCTTTCGTCGTTACTGGAAGAAGATCACACGTTAGGGATCCTCGACACAACAATCATGACCGGTATATTTCTATTTCTGATTGTCTTGCTGGTTAGCTATGGTGGGGTGACGGCCTAGCGAGATAGTAATGCGGATGAGAATTTGAATGCGCTGTGATTTATAGCGACCTCGGATACTCTTCCATTCAAGACGGCTGGACAATTAGCTGAAATTTCCCAGTCTTCTCATTGACCGGCAGGTCATCGACGACCAGCACATCGAAACTAACATTCTCCATTAGCTTTTGCGCGAGCACTTCTTGCAATCGTAATGTTGTAGCTGAAATGGCGTCTGACTGACCCTGCTTTCCTAGGTCATCGTTTAGGCAGATGGCAAATTGGAAGTTCGTTTTGCTTTTGATGCGCATCTGAAATCGACTCACGCCTGGTAAAAACAGTTCGATGATGGTGAAGGCGCTAATAAAATCTTCAACTCCATCCCGATTCTCGAATCTCGGAACGATTTCACTTCGACCCACAAGACTGTGAATTAGCAAGTACGGGTCGGCAGAATCATCATCCTCGACAAGTCTAAAAATATCGGACATCTGATAGCGAATCAATGGCAATGTGAAATTGAATAGGTTAGTGACGATCGAGTGATCGCTGAAGAATTCATAGATGAGGTAATCGTCATACAGTTCCATGGTCTCTCCGTCGGGTCGGGAAAACCCCATCATCAAATGCTCGGAGCAGCCATAACTATTACCGATAGTACAGTTAAAGGCTAGTGAGAATAATTCCCTGTCGGCATCTGTCTGAGCTTCTCCTCCTGTCGAGACTACAATCGGTGAAATGCTTAACTCACCACTTAACTGTTTTTCGGCTAGTATCTTCAGCGCGGTGGTATAGCCGACTAGTGCGTGTGGCTGGAATTCATTTAGGTGTGAGATGACTTTCGGCAGCGGGTCATTCACTTCATTCAGCGAAAGCTTCATTAGCCATTTCAGGATCCCCCGTTGGCTGCTTCTGATCATTGAAACACCACCGAAGTGGCCTCCAATGGCACCGAAGTAGGCCATGCGGGGCCTATGAAAGCCTATCTTCCTTTCGCCCACGCTCCTGCTGCGAGGGCCTTGGGCTAGACCTCTGCCCCAATCCTCTTCAGAGAAGACGAAATACCCTATCTGTCCCGAAGATCCAGATGTGTGCACCACGTGGAATTGATCAAATAGAAGCTCATTAGGATTTGTCGAATGACTCAGGAACTCGGAGACGCTAGCTCTGCTAATTCTTCGATCAGTAACGATGTTATCAAAATTTTCAAGAAGTATAGACTTGGTGAGGACGGGAAAATCAAGTGGAGTACAGTTGGCGACATCGATAGCATTTTCGCTAATGATGCGCTTGTAGTAGGGCGAATTCTGTTGTGCATGACGCACCAGCTTTCGAAACTTCTCTAGCTTCAGCGTCTCTAGTTCAGCGCGCGTTAGTTTTTTATTCCGAGAAAATTCTCTTCGCGTTTTGAATACAGTTGAGAAGAATCCTGCCACAAATAGTCTCCAATTGGATTGATCCGAGCGGAGTATAGTCTCTTCAAACTGTATTGGAAATCTATTCTTAGGCGCGTATCGCCATGCTCGCAACAGCCGCTAGAGAAAAGAACGCGGCGGCTAGAGTCGGGTAGGGCAGCGCTTGTGCTGAGCTGCTTAGTGATTGGATTTGGCTTAACACATAAGGGTAGATGCTGCGAATATCTAGGGACAATGCTAGCGTCGAAAAATCTGCGTAGATTGCTTGCGGGGATGCTGCGATTAAAGCTAGGGCTAGCCAACAGAATCCCGTGATCAGGAATAGGTTGCGGCGTGTGGTATTTAGTTTTCCTATTCTTTGTACGACACGCCCACTGAATCCCCGGTCGGCAATCACCGCGGGCTGGGCAAGCAGTGCATCTAATTGATCAAAGTCTGAATTGTTATTCACGAAGCTTGCTCCAATCCATTTGTTTTCGTCAGTATCTCTTTTAATTTCACTTTGCCGCGACTTATGTTGGATTTCACTGATCCCAAAGGCATGTCTAATATATCTGATACTTCCTGATGCGAGAAGCCATAGCTATGGCACAGTGTAATTGTTGAGGTTTCGTCTGGGTTCAATTGCGCCAGCGCCTGCTCTAAGTCCATTTGTTCTGTAGATATTGAATCATACTGCGTCGATTGCAATTCTTGCTGAGTGCCAAATTGACCGGTGATTTCTATGCGGCGCTTTGTCTTGCGTATGTGTTGCAGGAAACTGTTATGGGCGATTCTAAATAGCCACCCCGAAAAATTTCCTTCTCCCTTGTAACCCTGTAGTTTTCTAAAAGCGGTAAGGAAAGTTTCCTGCGCAATATCGTCGGCTAAGTCATAGTTCTTGCAGAGCCTTACTAGATAAGAGCGGATCTTACCTTGATGCATGCGCACAAGGGCAGAGAACGCGTCATTGTCATGACGCGTTAGTGCCTTGAGTATCAGTGCGCTCTCTGAAGTCAATATTCTGTACTAGTCAGCTTCGCGTAAACGGTATTTTCCGGATATGAGATAGGCTACACCAATCAACAGGGGGATCGAGCCGAATATTGCCTCTCCCATGCCGCTCCCTAGCCAAATACCGGCACATAGCGGTATGCCAATTGCTAGCCAGATCAAACCGTACTTGTAGTCAGTCTTATAGCTCGCGCTAGTGTTACCGTCGCTGAGCATTTTCATCATGTCTGGGTCGACTGTACCGCCAAGTTCGACCACCTTGATAATGGTGTCCAATTTCTTCGCCTTCATGCGATGTATGAAATACAAAGCACAAGCGGGCAGAACCCCAAAAATGATTATTACTGGAATTGCTACTATAAAAACCTCGGCGTCCATACTGATATCCTTTTGCTAAATGTTTACTCTAAGATGTCTGTGGGTCTGGATTTGGATTCATTTCAGTGAAGAATATTAGCTTCTAATATAACACCCTGAAATTATTAGGAAAATACAGCCCTCGAATATCTGGGCTAATGCCTGGTGGCTCTTCAAATAAGACTGTTTGAGTGACAGCATGGCGCAGCGCTTTTTGATAGAAGTCCCCGCAAGTCCTCTGCTATAGTATTTCAGCAAGCAAATAACGCCTCAGATGTAAAAGCACAGCTGGAGAAACAATGAATAAACTTCTATCGAGTCTACTGATCCTCGCGCCCTTTATAGCCTGCAGCAGCTATGCTGTAGAGGAGGCTGATCCTGCCTTGGCCGAGATCGTCAATTTTCGTCAGTACAGTTCAACCTTCGCCAGTGCGGGGCAGCCTAGCCGCGAGCAATTTGCGACTATAGCGGAGTACGGCTTCGAGAGAATCGTCTACATAGCGTTCACCAATAATCAGAACGCACTGACGGATGCAGATCAGGTAATAAAGGGCCTTGGCATGGAGTATATGCAGGTGCCGGTGGATTTCGATAACCCCTTACCCGCGGACTTTTATGCATTTGCCGATTCTATGCAGCGTAATACCGATAAGAAGACCTTGCTGCATTGTCAGGTCAATGCGAGAGCCACGGCATTTAGCTTCCTCTATCGAGTGATCTATGAGGACGTGTCCATTGCCGAGGCCAAGGAAGATATGAATACCGTGTGGCAGCCGAACGAGGTTTGGCGCGACTTTATCTTCGAGGTGATGGCGCAGAACAATGTCTCTCCAGATTGTGAAGGTTGTGATTGGACGCCTCCGCCACCTCGAGGCCAGTAGGATAAGTTTTTAGAGGAAGGTGTTTCTTTTTCGGAGCATAAAAAAAGGGTGAACTCGCAAGAGTTCACCCTTTTTTGTTTTCGTCTGTCTAGTTAAGCATGCTGTACTAGTCAGATCCGCCTTGGTCAACGTTCTTCCAAGTATAGAAGCCCATGAACATTTCTTCCCAGCTTTGCTCGCCCCAGTTGATCTCAGTATTAGCATCAGGGTTGAATGTATTCTGTGAAGAGTTATCGAACGCACCCGTTGCTACAATTTTGGTGCCAGCAGGAATTGGAAGAGGCTCTTCTAATTCATGTGCAAGCTGCCAGTTGAAGGAATAGGCCGGAACCGATAGCAGTAATTCCTCGCTGCCGTCTGGGTACTGCGCAGTGAATTTCATGCGCTTGCCGCGGAAATGCATATGCGGCATAAGGCTATAGAGTTCAGCATCTTCAGGAACAAGTGTAACTAGCTCCATCTCATGGTCTTTAGCCTGAGCAGGGATGGCGATTGAGAAGGCATTGCCTACGCCGCCTGACATGCGCTCGTTAGGGACTTCACCATCGGCATAGAAGTAGATGCCGATTTCAGTCGAGTCAGTAGTCTCTTTACCTGAAGTTGTATAGTGCATCTGCAGGTTAAGAGTAGTACCCGCTTTCAACAAGCCGCCAACACCGGGAGGGTTAAGCGAAATATTGTTGCCTGGAGCATAGCCAGCGACAGAGCCTAGGTCTGGATCGCTACTGCCTAAGAAGATACCGATATCAATTTCGGGAATTTCTTTGAAGATTTCACCGATGTTGGGTTGCTGGCCTGATGCTACCGCGGCGAAAAGCTTGGCGCGAATCGACTGTGCTTTTTCAGCTGGTAGAGATGCAAGCAAGTCCATCAGGATCTGCTGAAAGTCAGGAGCGCCTTCTGGTGGGACAACCGTAGTAATGATGTGATGTAGCACGGCGGGATCGCCAGGAACCACTTCACTGCCTCTAATCCAGACGTCTTCATCGAGGCCAAGATCGATAGGGATATCCATATAATCTACAACGCCTGTTGCAGGGATGGATTGCTCAGGAACTTTTACGATCAAGTCTGGCTCGCCAAGTGCCCACTTGGTAGTTGGCCATGTCAGAGCTGTTAGGGGGTCGTTCTCGCTATCTACTTTAGAGCCGGTGTTTACCCAGCGCACAAGCTTCTGCATTTCGTCGTCGCTAAGATTCATTTCGTTCTTCATCTTATGACCGACTTTATTGTCAACCTGGCCCGGTGGCATGCGCTTAGTCATAACCACTTCGCGAATCATCGGCGACCAACCTTGGACGGTTATGCTGCTATCCATGGCGAAAGGGGCGATGCCGCCGTCGCGGTGACAGCTTGCACAGTTCTCTGCAATGATTGGCGCGATATCTTTCTCATAGGAAAGGTTTGCGTGTGCATCTAGGTTTGAAAATGCGATTGCAGGGCCGTTGCTTGCAACAGAAACCATCTCGGATTCATCGCCGGCGAGTAATTGCTGCAGCGAAGATTCCATGTTGGCAATAGGGCCGCGGTATAACAGCTCGAAATTACTTGGGTTGTAAAGAACCGCTTCATCTAGGTGGCTCACACCTAGCATCTCTGTTACGAGCTGGGCGTCGTCCATCAATACTGGAAGATCTAAGCCCAAGGCCGCAATTTCACTGGCTACTAGAGCACGGTCAGTATGCAGGCCGGGGTTTAATAGGAAGAATTGAACGCCTTGCTCGGTATATGTCTCTTGGAGTGCTATCAAGCTTGCTGCGTCATCCTGACTATTCGACATAGGCATTATAACTACAGCGCTGTGATCGTCGTACCAAGTCATGTGCTGAATGGCACCTTGATGGTCGATCAAAGCAAAATCGCCAACTCGTTCACCAGCATTTACCGTAGTGGAAACGAGAGCTGCCGTTAAGGCTAATCCCAGTAATTTTTTCACGTTTTATTCCCTTCTAATGAATAGTGTTCGTATAGGAAAATTTTCCTAAGCGAATAATTCTACTGGTTTTTAATGGAATTGCAGCTAATTTCAACAGCTTTCGTCAGTCATCGGAATAAATAGCTACAGGCCAATAGTTACGGGCTTTCCGGGAGGCTTTGCGCTATATTTCATGTCGAGGTAGAGGGCAATGTGCTACATAGTTAGTTACTAAAAATTCAAATCAACTTAAGCACCCTATAAAGGTGTGGAATCCATCTGAAAAGCCTTTGATTCGCATCTATTTGCGCCTGCCAATGGAGCGGCGCCCAGCCCTTCACTTAATAGGCAGATTTATGCGTTGTTCACCATGTATATTGCTTCGTGCTCGTCGCCCCAGCCACCGTAGTGAGGTCTTTATGGATACAGATAGCCTGTTGATCAATGCGCTGTATTATCTTCTCGCGGCGGTTATCGCCGTACCTCTTTTCAAGAAGATCGGCCTAGGGTCAATTCTGGGGTACTTATGTGCTGGAATTGTCCTGGGCCCTCACGCACTTGGAGTTGTTACTGATCCTGATCAGGTGCTGCACTTTGCCGAATATGGCGTAATCCTCCTCTTGTTCGTGATTGGTTTGGAACTCGCTCCCAACAAACTGTGGAATATGCGTAGCCATATCGGTCTGATAGGTGGCAGCCAGCTGCTACTCAGTACGATGGCGATAGGAGGGCTAATGCTGCTCCTATCATTCAGTTTTTCGCAGTCGCTGGTGCTTGGACTGACTCTCGCTCTTTCCTCCACCGCATTCGCGATACAGCTGATGAATGAAGAGCATATTCTGGCGTCACCTCTCGGTCGCAAGGGCTTTGGCATTCTATTGATGCAGGACCTAGCCGTTATCCCGATTCTTGTCTTAGTCGGTGTAGTAGCTGTATCTGGGTCTGGCGAAAATGAAACGCTGCCCTGGTACTACGGCGTTGTCGCCATCTTACTGGTACTAGTGGTTAGCCAATTTGGGCTGAACAGGGTTCTCGGCATCGTAGCCGCTACGAATAATCGCGAGGTGATGACAGCGGCCAGTCTATTGATCGTCATCAGCGTAGCAGTGTTGATGGAGGCGGTTGGGCTATCGATGGGCTTGGGCGCCTTCCTCGCGGGAATATTATTGGCGAATTCTAATTTCAGACATCAACTCGAATCCGACATCGAGCCGTTCAAGGGAATTCTACTCGGGCTATTCTTTATAGCAGTGGGTATGACCCTCAACTTGCCGCTGTTATATGCTAACCCACTGCTCATGATTATCGGCGCGCTCGCCTTAGTCGTCATCAAGACGCTAGCGATCGTCGGTATCTTACGCTGGCGTAAAGTCTCTTTTAAAGAAAGCTTTCAGTTAGGGCTGATGCTGTCGCAGGGAGGAGAATTCGCATTTGTTGTGCTGTCCTCGGCAACTGAGTTGCAGCTGTTTACTACAGAGCTCGCAGATCAAATTACACTCGTCGTTGGCTTGTCCATGGCGCTGACTTCGCCTCTGGTAGTAGCGCAGCGCAAGATCTGGCAATGTCGTAGCGAAACTCTACCCGATCAGAATGCCCACTGGGACGATCACGACCCCGAGGTGATTATTGCTGGTTTCGGCAGGTTCGGACAAATTGTCGGCCGAATGTTGCAGGCACGTCATGTGCCGTTTACCGCAATGGATAAGGATTCGGATCACGTCGAATTCGTAGAGCAGTTTGGCAATCGTCTTTTCTACGGAGATCTTGCGCGGCTTGACCTATTGCAGTCTGCAGGTGTTAAGAAGGCCAGAATTCTGGTGCTAGCCGTTGATAATGTTGAGGAGTCTTTGCAGATAGTCGATCTGGCTAGAGAACAGAATCCCGACATTCGTATAGTGGCGCGGGCTATCGATCGCTTCCATGCTTATGAGCTGTACAAACGTGACGTGCACAATGTAATACGAGAGACTTTTGCTAGCAGTCTCGAGGCCGCAACTGACACTCTGGAACACCTAGGTTATACAGAGGGGCAGGCCTTGGAGGTAACGAGTATGTTTCGCAAGCATGACGAAGACATGCTGCTGCGTTCAGCCGAGCACATGCACGATATGGCGGAGTTACAAAACCTAGCTCAAGAGGGTAGGTTAGAATTGGAGAAGTTATTTGAGCAGGACAGCAAGAATTCTGTTTCTTCTTAGCCCTAACGGTAGTCGAGGTTGTTCGTTCTACTAAATGAGATTGCTGGGACGAATATGTTTGCTATCTATCCGCCCGTCCCGCGCTCTCCTAGCATTCAGTTCGAGTGGATGAGCATCTCCGCTTAGGCTCGAATTACCGACTGGCCTCGACGTTCATCTGTAGCGAATACAGGCTCGTGCGCGATGTCATGAAGAGCGTTCGGCCATCACGACCCCCGAAGCCGACGTTGGCAGGCATCTGCTCTGTCTCAATGAATTCTATTTCTTCGCCAGCTGGATTTCGGATGCTCACGCCACCTACCCATGTCAGATAGACATTGCCGTTCTCGTCTAAGGTCATGCCGTCGGAACCCTGATCCGCGAATTCTGTGCGATTCGATACCTCGCCATTGCTAGCGATGTCGTAGCGAAAGACTTTCCTAAGCTCGGTGCTAGCAATATAAAGAGTCTGCCCGTCTTCGGTGCCGACTACGCCATTGGGTTTTGGGATGTCAGTAATAATTGCGCTAACTTGCTGATGGTCTGCAGATATTCGGTAAACGTATTCGCCATCTTGGGCTAGGCTTCCTACCGGGTACTGATAGCGAGGATCGGTCATGTAGATGCTGCCGCTCGGATGAACCCAGGCATCGTTGGGGCTGTTGAAGGGTTTTCCTTGGTAGCCGTCGGCGACTACAGTGATGTTGCGACTGCCATCCATCTTCACGAGCCGCCCGGCCTCTTGTTCGCAGATCAATAAGCCTCCGTCTAGATCTAATGTTAGGCCGTTGGCACGATTGCTTGGCTCGTGGAAGCTGCTTAGGTTGCCGGTGGGTGCTAGCTTGTGCAGACGGTTATTGTCGATATCGGTAAAGTAGAGATTGCCAACCGCATCGGAGACTGGGCCTTCGAGGAAGCCGAAGCCGCCCTGAACTTCGATAACCTCGGCACCTGGCGCTATGAGGCCGGACTCGGCGGCGATAACAGACTGCGTTAGGATCAGCGTACTGGTAAGTATAAGAAGGGCATTGCCGATTAAGTTATGCATAGCGAATCCTGTAAGTGACGCGAGTGGGATATTGGCAGTCTACTGGACTCCTATCCGGTTTGCAGCAGCGTTGAGGCTGCAGGTATTCAATCGATGCGCGTGAAATACTGGCATCGGGGGGCGGTTTCGCTTTACCATCGCCGCACACGCATCGTTGGGGATATTTAACCTATTATTGATCCTGTTTACATGGATTGAACGTAGTGATGGGTTGTCGTCACAATCAGGAAATTAATCGTAATCCTATGTCAAAAGCCGTCTTATTGTTAAACCTCGGTACACCAGCCGAACCTACCGCCAAGGGTCTCAGAGACTTCTATAAGGGATTCTTTTCGGACCCCTACGTTTTCGATATGAATCCGCTGGGCAGGTGGTTATTGCGTAATCTGATCATCTTGCCATTTCGCGCCCCAAAGACCGCCAAGGACTACGCGACCATCTGGATGGACGAGGGATCACCTTTGAAAGTCTATGCCGACAGGCTGCAGGCAAGTGTACAGAATGCTTATGCTAGCGCGGGAGAAGATGTGTTGGTGCTAAATGGTATGGCCTATAGCCAGCCATTCATATCCGAGGCAATGGCCGAGCTGGAAAGTAAGGGGCGAGATGAAATATTGGTGTTGCCTCTTTTTCCTCAATATTCGACAGCAACGACCGCGTCTGTATTTCATGGAGTAAAGCAGGCAGCAGCCAAGTGGAAAACTCACCCCAATTTACAATTCATCGACGATCTCTATGCTGAGCCCGCATTCGTCCGAGCCTGGGCGGATCTAATAGGTAAGCATCTGCAGGAAGAGCAGGTGGATCATGTGGTGTTCAGCTACCACGGTCTGCCAGAGTCAAATATAAAGAAGGCGGACAGTCATGATGTCTGTGGGTTCGGCAGTTGCTGTGAGCAAATCTCCGACAAGAATCGCCTGTGCTACCGAGCGCAGTGCATCGGTACGACGAAGAATGTGGTTGCGGCCCTAGGCTGGAGCGAAGACAGATATTCCATAGCTTTCCAATCTCGGTTCGGTAATCAGGCTTGGATTCAGCCGTATCTGGATGACCATCTGGAGAAGTTGCTGGCATCCGGTTGTAAGAAAATTGCTGTAGTCACTCCCTCATTTGTTTCAGATTGCCTAGAAACGATTCACGAGATTGGCATCGAATACCGGGAACAATTCATGGAGGGAGGCGGTGAGGTTTTTCAACTCGTGCCAAATCTCAACGATGAGCCCGTCTGGTTTAACTCGGTCTATGAAATCTCACAGCGACACTTGAAACAGAATCAGGGATAGTCGTTGACGTATGAACAGCGTTAGGCAATTGCCTTCTTCAATTCTCAATCATCCTGCGGCGATTAATCAATTATGATATTGTAATCAGCTCGGAGATCCCGAGGCTATCCAGGGACTAAACCTCACCCTATCGGGTATGATTTAGAAATTGCAGGAAGAGCTGAGCAGCGTGCATGTTTTTGATTAACCATCTTAAGTTTCTATGGAATGGGGGCTTGAAGCCTTCTAATAGTAATCCCGTTATGCTTCGGGAACGCCGCACCCTTTCCACAACAGTCTTCTTAGTGCTTCCTGTTGTGATTGGCCTAATCGTATCGAATTATTACACGGGCGGTGAGCGCGACAATATTTATATCGCGATAGCGACTGTCGTGGTTTTCTTCGCGCTCTACCTCCAAGCCTATTTCAATCAGCAGCTTCTTGCATCGCAGATGCCACTTACGGCCTATTGGATTGTGATGTGTCTGGCCATGATGTCGGTCGGCGTCTGGGCGAATACATGGGCTTGGCTGCTCTGTCTTCCTGCTATTGCATCACTTGTGGCGGGACGAGCAGCTGGCGTTGTATGGACGTTTATCTGTTCAGTAACGCTTTTGGTATTCGCCTACATGCATTACATAGGCTACGAGTTTCCATTCTCAGGCCCCATGGAAGGCGAGCGGGCGTTGACCCTCGCGCTTGAGGCGACGCTAGTATTAGTGATGTTGTCTTCTGCCACGTTCGTATTTCGCAGTGCTCAGCTAACTGCCGAGAGAAAGTTGAGTGACACGGTCAAAGAATTAGAGAAAGAGGTGCACGATCGCACCTTGGCAGAAAACGAGGCGCGTCAATCGGAGCAAGCGAAGGCGTCTTTTCTGGCCGCAATGAGCCACGAACTACGGACTACGGACTCCATTAAATGGAGTCATTGGCGCTTCACAATTACTCCAAGAAAGTGACTTGCCGAGCAAGAAGAAAGAATTAGTCGACGTGATTCTGCAGAGTAGCGAGACGCTGCTCGAACTCATTAATAATGTTATGGACTTATCCCGCCTGGACAGTCAATCAATTCAGCTTGAGAAGGTGCCTGTAAATGTTGATGAATTGTTCCGCTCGACTCTTTCGCCACTAGCATTTCAGGCTGAAGAGAAGGGCGTGAAGTTTTCTTTTGTCATAGAGGACGATATACCCGAATACGTTCGTGGCGATCCGACCAGGCTGCGTCAGATTTTACTAAACCTGGTGGGCAATGCGGTAAAGTTCACCACCACTGGTGAAGTACATGTGGTTTTGGACACGGCGTTAGAGCGCATGCGCCTGAAAATATCAGATACGGGAATAGGCATTAACAAGAAAGCGCAGGCCAGTCTATTCGAACCCTATGTTCAGGCCGACAAGACAACAATGCGAAAATTCGGTGGCTCTGGGCTTGGATTGACCATCGTTAAGCAGCTAGTTTCCGCGATGGGCGGAAAAATCGCCGTCAACTCCGTGCCGGGAAGAGGCTCGACTTTTACAGTATTCCTGCCGCTTACGGGTGCTAAGGCTCCAATCATTAAGCCGACCAGTCGCTCTGAAATCACGTTGCCTCCGCTATCGATAGTGGTCGCGGATGATAACGCCGTGAACCGGATGGTCCTTTCTCGTTTTTTGGAAGCAGATGGGCACAAGGTGGTGTCTATGGCGAATGGGAGGGAGGTCTTAGATTATCTACCTGATCATATCGTGAGTATAATTATGATGGACCTGCAGATGCCCGTCATGGATGGAGTGACCGCAGTCAGAAAGATTCGCGCCATGGGTGGAAGTAGGTCGACAATTCCCGTGATCGCGGTTACCGCGAATGTTGTTCACGAAGATCCAGACGATCTCATAAGGTCAGGCATGACAGGTTTTCTGAGCAAGCCATTTCGTCAGGAGGAACTGCGCGACGCCCTGCAGAAAGCCATGTCTCCTAACCCTTCCGGGCTAGCACAGTAGCTAAGGCCCTGTTGAAGCCTGCATTCGACGTTCCCTTCAGAATGCGCCCCCGATGACTTAAATCAATGTTTTCGCCTACCCCTGTACTATGCTTTTGCTTTGACATGGTTTTTTTCTAAGGGGAAGATCAATATGGCTGTACACGAACAGAACCGAGAAGCAAAGCTACTGCCAGTGATGGGTGTAATTTTAGTTTGCACTGTAGTGATACTGGTAAGTTCTTATTTCATTGGAAACTATGTGTTCTAAAACCAAGGCATCATAATTCAACTACGTGAGATTGAGTCTTTGAGAAAACTCGTCAGCCAGATAAGTTTTCTCTTTTACTATTCCCTTTAGAATCTGCATTGCTCGCCAGATGTCTTCAAAGCGCAGAAATAGGGGTGAGAACCCGAAGCGAACGATATCGGGGTTGCGAAAATCTACCTCGACGCCAGCTTTGTTCAGGGCACGGCTGATGCCATGGGCGCCGGCGTGTGAGAATGCGAGTTGTGTTCCTCGTAATGTAGAGTCCGCCTTGGATTCTAGAGTTAGGCAGTGCAGGTCTTCATCATTCTTCACTAGATCCAAAAACAGTTCAGCTAAAGCATTGGCTTTTCTATTGATATCGACGACTGTGATATCCGTGAAGATGTCTAGCGCACTATCCAATATAGCTAGCGATAGGATTGTTGGTGTGCCGCTGAGAAATTGCGCCACGCCCGCCGCATTCTTGTACTCGGGATCGAACGTAAACGGCTCGCGATGGCCCATCCATCCTTGAATTGGTTGCCTTATGGCAGCAAGGTGTTTCTTGTTCGCGTAGATAAAAGCGGGCGCTCCGGGGCCGCCATTCAGATATTTATAGCCGCAGCCCACGGCGAAATCCACTTCCCACTCGTCCATTTTCAAGGGGAGTACGCCGACACTATGGGATAGATCCCAGACTACAAGTACTCCTCTCGCTTTGGCTAGCGACGTAAGCCGCTCAATATCATGCTTGTCGCCGTTGCGAAAATTTACCTGGGTGAGAAATAACACGGCGACATTTTCATCCAGTGCTTGCACCAGCTCCGGTGCAGCGACAGTTTTCAATTTGCAGCGGGTTGGGCCTAACAGCGTCTCCAAACCCTGCGCTACATACAAGTCGGTGGAGAAATTTCCTTCCTGTGACAGGACAATATTGCGCGTAGGCTGCATCTGCAAAGCACTTGCTAGGACCTTCAAGAGATCTATTGAAACCGAATCGCAGGAAGCGGGCTGTTGTTCAGCGGCGCCGATAAATTAGGCTATCTTCTCGCCCGCGGTGAACGGTAGATCAATCCAGGCGTGTGTATTCCAGCTCGCGATGAGGTCTTTACCCCATTGCTCCTGAACAACTTCCTGCGCACGTTGTCGTGAATTTTTCGTTAGTGGTCCGAGAGCGTTGCCATTGAGATAGATGATATCTACAGAGACAAGAAACTCATCACGCTTGGAGGAAAGAGGATCGCTCTGGCCTAGTTCTCTACTCCCTGAGGCGGGTTGTTAGAAGTGTTCATCGAGCAATTCTAATAGACGCCGATAGGCGAGGGTGCCGGGATGGGTCCAGTCGAAATGACTCGCACCACTACTGATAATTGTTCTCGCTCCCAGCAGTGTCGCCTGTGAAAGAGGGACAATCTCGTCAATATCTCCCTGTAGCAGCACTGTGTTTTCATGTAGGCCATGATTGCTTGGGTTAGCATCGAAGTACTCTTGTGCGCGGCCGCTAACATCGCCACCCATGAATAAAGGCGTAGCAGTCTGGCAGGTATTACTGCCCGCCGCGTAGCTCACCACATCGGAAATGGCAGCCAGTCCTACAATTAGATCTGGCTCGGCAGTAAGAAGCTCAGATCGAGCGCCGGCAAGTAGTGCAAGATGTCCGCCTGCGGAGTGACCTAGGATCGCTAGGTTTTCTGACTCTATTGCATCTATGTCGTTCAAGCTGTTGATGCCAGCGATAATATCTTCGAAGGTTCCCGGCCAGGCGCCGCCCTCATCACCAGTACGCCGATACTCTAAAGACCAGACTGCATAACCGGCATCGGCCAGTGCGGAACTCAGTGCATGGCTGTAGCCGATATCGAACTGGTTGAGCCAACAGCCTCCGTGAATAAGAACGAGATTTGCTCGAGCGGGAGAGGTGGTAGGCAGCCAGAGTTGGCCAAACTGAAATTGGTCTGGACCATAGCTGATAGTAGTATCGGGTTGTCTATAGGGCACTCTCAGTACATCAGCGAAGCTGACGTTATTCAGCGTAATATCGTCCTGGGCGGCGTAAGTTAGTTCAGTGGTAAGTAGGAGAACTCCCAATGCAAAGGTTTGTATTAGTTTTGTCATAGTGTATTTAATTTATCAGAAGTAAGGTCGCCCGGTCACTGATTGATTTGAGTGTGAGCAAAACAACCATTTTCTCAAGGCGAAAAAAAGAGAGTGAACTAGAAGTTCACTCTCTTTTTTTAGGCCTTGCGACCAATTGGCTTAGGCGCTAATAGCGCGTTTAACCAAGTTCTGCATTAATGGAATCTTAAATCCATTGTGCGCTAGTGCGCGGGCGCCTTCCGTTGCCATCTCTGCGACAGATTCAGCAGTAGCAGCATTCTTCGCTTGGCCTCGAATTGCATTCTCCACGTTAGTCACGCGACGTGGTGTGCACTGTACTGCTCCACAAACGATGCGGGAATCTTCAACAACACCACCGCTAACCTTGAAGGCAGCCGCAACGTTAACGAGAGAGAAATCCCATACGTTCCTGTCTGCAACTTTCTCGAAATAGAACGAAGCATTAGCCCAAGTGTTTGGAATTCTTACCGCGGTAAGAATCTCACCTGTGCGCAGCGCAGTCGTGCTCAAGATATCGTTAGCTGGGCCAACGAAGTAATCCTCGGCTGCAAGAGTGCGTTCGCCACTAACACTACGAATGACCATGGTCGCATCCAGTGCAACTAAAGCAGGCGCAGTATCTGATGGGCTAGCAGCAACGCAGCGGCTAGTTTCAAACAACGAGTGATCACGGTTCATGCCCTGAGGCGTATCCGCGTAGCAGAGGTTACCGCCGGCTCGGTAGCAAGACAGACCGCGGCGGTAGTACCAGCAGCGAACGTCTTGTGAGACATTGCCACCAAGTGTGCCGATGTTGCGAATCTGCGGGCTTGCCACTACGCCAGCTGCCTGCGATAACAGGGAGAACTTATCCTGGATAACGCTGTTTGTGGCAACTTCTGTGATCGTGGTAAGAGCGCCAATTTCAATGCCGTCCGCAGTCTCGCGAACACCCCGGAGTGATTCAATTGCACTCAGGTCGATTAATGCATCAGTGTCTTTTGCTCTATCTTTCAACCAGCCATAAGTATCCTGGCCGCCCCCAACTAACCAACCTCTATCGGCGAGCCGGTCGGCTATAGCTAGGGCATCTTCTACCTGTACCGGTTGGTACAGTTCCATATTGGGCATTACGTCATGAGATGGCATAGATAACCTCTAGAAAGTGTTAGTTTTAAGGGACTTGGTGCTGTACGTGTTGCCAGTCAAGTGATTAACGATCATATCCGTCGTGGTCGGCGTCGAGTTGAATAGGTGACCGTCGAGTGCGTCGGATATGGCGCTTGCCAGTGCTGAAGCAGATGCGCCTTGCGTTGGTTCACCAATGCCTCGTCCTCCGGTTGGATTCTGAGGGTCGGGGATATTCACGCCGCCCATCTTCGTATTCAGATTTACATCTAAATAAGTCGGTGGCTTGTTCTGATACAGACCAGTATTAGCTGGCAGGCCATTCTGTGGATCGTAGACGTGACGCTCGAGAGCCGTCATACCTACACCCCAGACGGCGCCACCACGCATGGCGTTGTCGAAGTTCTTCGGATGTACCACGGTGCCACAGTCGGCGATCGCAGTGTAATCCAAGATCTCGAATTTGCCCGTGTCCGTGTCCATTTCGATTTCGCAGAAACCGACAACGACGCCAGGGGGTTGGCCCTGACCAGGGATATTATCCTTAGCTACGCCGATTAATCCGCTGCCAGCGAGGCCTTGCACAGCAAGCTGAGTTAGTGGGTTGATATCGTCAGGAAATTCCTGCCCGCTATACTTTCCACCAAGCTCCATTGCGCGCTGCGCAGCCTGTGCATAGGTTAATCCAATACTGGAATCGCCGCTCTGATACACGCGCTCGTCACCGATCACGTAGTCATTCGCTGAGCCACCGAGATCGTTAGCTGCGATTTCCTTAAGCTTGGTGATTGCGTCCTGTGCCGCTACCCAGTTAGTTCGAGTGTGGGTGAAGATGGTATTAGAACCGCCCTGACCAGAACTGTGGGGTAAATGCTTGTCTGATCTGCCATGCACAATCTCGCAACGTTCCCAAGGCACCTGAAGAGCCTCCGCTGCAGCACGACAAGTGCCAGCGTAGGAGTAAGTTCCTAGGTTGCCGACACCACTATGGATAAACAATCTGCCGTCTGGAGCGATGCGCAAGAGTCCGTCATAGCCTCTGCCGCCTGCACCGTGATAACCGATGCCTACGCCAACGCCGCGAACCTTGCTGCCATTCACTTTCGGCAGGGCGAGCTTCTCATCCCAGCCGAATGTGCGCGCGCCTTGATCTAGAGCCTGGCGTACGAATGCGCTGGTAACAGGGCCCTGACTGCCGCCTTGAAAACCGTCGCTGTCCAGTACGTTAACCTTGCGGAAGGCGACTCGGTCCATGCCGATCGATCTTGCGATGTTGTCTGTCATTGGCGCGAGTACCGACGCCATTTCGTTCTGACCCGGTCCACGCTGTGCTCCGCGAGGCGTTGTGTTGGTATAAACAGAAATACCTCGATAACGCATGTTCTCGGGCTGATAAGCCACAGTAACGTGTTGAGCCGATGAGTTACCGCTGCCGCCGCCTGTGGCGCCGCCATCGTTCACGATTACTAAGTCGACAGCAGTTACCTTGCCGTTATCCTTAACGCCAACCCTGATCCAACCTTGCATGCCGGAGCGCGCTGAGCCGATGTAAAACTCTTGCTCACGCGTGATGCGCAGTTGTACTGGACGATTAAGAACACGGGCGAAGTTACCGGTAATTGCCATGAACGGGTAAGGACCGATCTTGGAACCAAATCCACCACCTGTGGCTTCATTGATAAATACCAGGTCTGCCAAATCGATGCCTAACATGCGGGCTAAGCCGGCGTTGTTTGCACTCTGGCTCTGCGAAGAGCCGTGGAAATAGCATTTGCCATTTTCCCAGTAAGCCATACCTGTTCTAGCTTCGAGAGAATGGTGTGGGTAACCGATAGTGACGAATGGCTCTTCGATGATATGTGTCGCTTCTGCGAAGCCAGCATCAAGGTCGCCGAAAGCCCATTCGGTAGTGAACTCGCCACCGACTGGCTCACTGCCAGACTTGATCGCGTCGATAGCAGACTGAGGCCACTTGATGTCGCGAATCTCAGCACCTACGATCGGTGCGCCTTCGGGGCCTTCTTCACGTGTCCTGACGAGCACGTTTCCCTCGGGGTAGGCATTGCTGCCGCCTGGGCTCAGACTCTCGAGAGGGTCTACGACGAAATCGCGGCGCTCGAAGTCGATGCGAATCTTGTCGATAGCCGACTCGGCAATCTCTTCAGATATCGCTGCGACCGCTAAAATTGGCTGGCCGACGTAAGTTACATACTCGGACGCCAGTGCCGGATTTCCGGGGGGAGCCACTGGTGGTAAGTCGTCTGCGGTGAAAACACCGATAACACCATCCATTCGCAGTGCTTCGGATGTGTCTATGTTTACTACTCGGCCACTTGGCAGAGGGCTGGTTAGTAAACGGGCGAAGACCATGCCTTCTCGCTTGTAGTCTTCGGCGTACTTAATCTCACCAGTTACCTTGCCGGCTACATCTGGTGGTGTGAAATCTTTACCTATGTGAGTACTCATGCTAATTGCCCCGAGGCGCGCATCACGCCATTAAGATAATGTTCATAAGCTCCACAGCGGCAGAGATTTCCTGACATAGCTGCGGCGGCCTCTAATTTGGTCGGACGTGGGTTGCTGTTGAGCAAGGCCACTGCCGACATCACCTGACCCGGTGTGCAAAACCCACACTGGGGAGCGTTCTCTGCAATGAATGCCTGCTGTACAGCATGCAATGTGCCATTGGCTTCCTTAACGCCTTCGATGGATACAACTTCCTTGCCTTTCACATTGTGCGTTAGCACTGAACATGCGTAATTGGGGACGCCATTGATCAATACCGTACAAGCGCCACATTCGCCGCGATTACAACCGATCTTGGTACCGGTCATATTGAGCTTGTAGCGTAGGGTATTGGCGAGTGTTTCCGCCGGAAGTACATCAACGCGTCTTTCGCGACCGTTAATGTTGAGTGTTATCAAGCGTTCAGCAGTTGATTGTCCAGATTGGGCATTCGCTGCGAGGTAAATTCCCGTGCCAGTTGTAGCGGCGGCACCTGAGAAGATAACTCCCTTGATAAAACGTCTGCGTGTTAGTTTGGAATTCACTGACATTGCTCCGTTTTTTGTTGTATTTGAATGCATGCTAAATCCTTACAATCCGCACGCCTATTTAGCACAATTATATCTACCCTCGAGGCTATTAGTTTTCGCCTGAGAAAGCAACAAGTCCACCGGAGCCTATCCTCCGTAAAGCCCTGAAATACGGGAGCTTCCGAGTGATTGCTCGGTAAAAGTCACACACTGTTACAATATTGGCGTGCTAGCTGCGTAGCTTCGATTCGGATTGAGGATTTCATCACCACACAGTCGTCGAATTGATCTTGCTATATCCACTTTGCTGGATTAGCTTTCTTGTAGCCTGTTCTGCGCCTCATGGCCTAGGCAGTTAGCCAAATTCACTCCCTACGCAGATCGGAAGTCACGCATGAAACAACTCATTTTCCCTTTTTTATTCGGATTGGCCTGCCAGGCAACAGTCAGCGCTCAGGATAGTGGCTTCTCAGAGGCGATGATTACAGCCGCCGAATTGAGTAACTTTGAGCGAACCTCCACATTTGCCGAAGTTCTGTCGGTGGTTGATGCGCTGCAAGCGAGCAGTGAGTTAGTGCATCGAGAAACTCTAGTAACGAGTTTGGAAGGCAAACATGTGCCGTTATTGGTGCTAGCTAATCCGCCCGTGAGAACGCCTGAGCAGGCGCGAGACTCAGGAAAGCTGGTGGTCTATATGCAGGGCAATATTCATGGGGGAGAGGTCGAGGGAAAGGAGGCTAGTCTGATCGCGATGCGGGAAATTTTACACGGCGACAAACAACATCTCTTAGACAATCAGATAATCCTGTTCCTGCCAGTCTACAACTCCGATGGCAATGATCAGATGAGTGACGACTCGCGTCCCTCGCAAGAGATGAGCCCACTCCTTGCAGGGCAGCGCACCGCGCACGGCTATGATCTCAATCGGGATGGCATGATTATCGATACCATCGAGACAGCTGCGCTCTACGAGAGGCTAATCCAACGTTGGGATCCGGATCTGTTGGTGGATCTGCACACCACCAACGGCACCTGGCACGGTTACTCGCTCACCTACGCGCCTTCTTACCATACGGCGGGGGACGCTGCTCCATCAGACTACACCAGCGACATCATGCTGCCTGCGATACGCCAGTCTATTAAAGAGAAATTCAACTTGGACTTTAATTGGTATGGTGGATTCGATTATCGAGATTGGCCGCCGAGCGAATTGCGAACCTATCATCATGCGCCACGCTACCTAACAAATAATATGGGTTTGAGAAATCGAATGGCCATATTGAGTGAGACGTTTTCCCACGATCGATTTTATAAAAGGGTGCACGCGGCGAATGCCTTCGTCAATGAAATACTCGAATATTCGAACGCGCATGCTAGTGAGATTCGAGAAATAAACCGTCAGGCCGATGCGCGAGTCGTGGAGCAAATAGAGCAATACGCGGGCAGCTACCAGAATGGCGTACAGTTCGAAATGGTGGCGTTGGACGAGCCGCTGGATCTGCTGAGTTACAAATATATTCCCTATACCGCTGACGATGGCAGCCAGAAATTCGTGCGCAGCTCGGAGATTGTCGAGATAAAAGGTGTGCAGAATTTCAACGCCTTCGAGGCAATAAAGTCGGCTACAGTGCCCGTAGCCTATGTGTTTCCTGCGGAATTAGGCGAGCTTGCTGCCAAGTTAGGCCAGCACGGCATCGAGGTGAGTCGGCTGGGACAGGATCAGGAATTCGGTGGAGAGAGCTTTAAGGTCATAGAGATAGAGACGCAAAACTTCGTACAGAACAATCACAGAAACTCGCGCTTACTAGGAGCGTTCGAGCCTGAGAACAAGGATTTCTCGGCAGGCGATTACTATGTGGCTATGAATAACCGGCTCGCGAATTTGATTTTCTATCTGTTAGAGCCCGAGGCTGACGACGGGCTGGCTTACTGGAATATGTTCGATGGCTATCTGGAACGAGAGTTAGAAAACGCGAGCGTGGCCGACTACCCTGTGTTCAAGGTCTTGGTCAGATAAGCTCGCGTTGCAGGTTCTATTGATCAGATTCTGCCAAATTAAGACTGGTCGACGCGATCTGCAACTAGGTGTTGGTAGGCGTCTCTAGCTTTGCTTACTTAGGGTCTTCTTAAGATATTGTCCAGTATACGATTTCTTTATGTTCGCCACGTCTTCGGGCGTGCCCTCGGCGATGATAAAGCCTCCGCCGCTGCCGCCTTCGGGGCCTAAGTCGACGACCCAATCCGCAGTCTTTACTACGTCTAGATTGTGCTCGATGACGACGATGGTATTGCCCGCATCGCGAAGATCATGAAGCACCTTGAGCAGTTGCCGGATGTCTTGGAAATGCAGTCCTGTCGTGGGTTCATCGAGGATGTACAGGGTCTTTCCGGTGTCTCGCTTAGAGAGTTCTCGTGACAGCTTGACGCGTTGTGCCTCACCGCCGGAGAGTGTGGTAGCTGCCTGTCCTAGACAGATGTAGGACAGGCCTACTTCCATAAGCGTCTGAAGTTTGCGCGCTATAGCTGGAACGGCATCGAAAAACACACGTGCGTCTTCGATGGTCATATTTAAAACTTCGTTGATGTTTTTCCCCTTGTACTTCACTTCTAGGGTTTCGCGGTTGTAGCGCTTGCTGCGACAAACCTCGCAGGCCACATAGACATCAGGTAGGAAGTGCATCTCGACCTTGACCAGTCCATCTCCCTGACAGGCCTCGCAGCGGCCGCCTTTTACATTGAAGCTAAAGCGACCGGGCTTATAGCCACGCGTTCGCGCTTCCTGAGTACCGGCGAAGAGTTCTCGCACCGGAGTGAAGATGCCAGTATAGGTTGCCGGGTTCGAGCGCGGCGTTCTGCCGATCGGGCTTTGATCTATGTCTACCACCTTGTCTAACTGATCCAGCCCTACTATCTCTTCATAGGGTGATGGGTTGAGAGTGGTGGCCTTGTTTAATTTCGTGGCGGTGATTGGGTATAGCGTGTTGTTGATCAGCGTAGATTTCCCCGACCCTGATACGCCGGTTACACAGGTGAATAGCCCTAGAGGGATTGTTAGGTCTACCTTCTGCAAATTATTGCCGGTCGCGCCCTTTAGGGTAAGTAGCTTCTTGTCGTCGTACGGGACGCGAACCTTTGGTATGTCAATTTTCTCCACGCCAGAGAGGAATTTCCCGGTTAGGGATTTTTTCGATTTCATGATGTCGGCAAGCGTACCTTCGGCGACAATTTCACCGCCGTGCACGCCCGCACCGGGGCCGATGTCGATGATGTGATCCGCACTCGCGATCGCTTCCTCGTCGTGTTCTACAACGATCACCGTATTACCTAGATCGCGAAGGTGGAAGAGGGTGTTCAGAAGACGGCCATTGTCGCGCTGATGCAAGCCAATAGAGGGCTCGTCAAGAATATACATCACTCCTACCAGGCCGGCGCCAATCTGACTGGCTAGGCGAATGCGTTGCGCTTCTCCGCCCGAGAGCGTATCTGCGCTGCGATTCAGTGTTAGATAATTGAGGCCCACATCGATTAAGAATTTCAGGCGATCCTGTAACTCTTTTAGAATCTTCTCCGCGATCTGGGCGCGGGTGCCTGAGAGTTTGAGCTTTTTGAAATAATCAGCCGACTGGGCAACCGTCATCCCGGTGATGGTGGGCAGGTTTAAGCCTTTGATGAGCACGTGCCGCGCATCTTTTCTCAGTCGCGTGCCGCTGCAGTCCGGACAGGATTGCGAGCTAAGGTATTTGGCTAGTTCCTCGCGTACGTGATTCGACTCCGTCTCACGGTAGCGACGATCCATGTTGGGTAAAATGCCTTCGAAGGGGTAGCTGCGCGTGATCGTATCGCCACGATCGTTCACATAGTGAAAATCGATGACTTCTTTGCCGCTTCCTTTGAGGATGTAATTCTGGTGTTTCTTGGAAAGCTTCTTAAATGGAGTCTCGACTGTGAAGCCGTAGTGAGCTGCCAAGGAGGTGAGCATCTGGAAATAGTAGATGTTGCGACGATCCCAGCCACGAATCGCTCCTTCGGCGAGCGCCAATGTCTCGTCGGTGATGATTCTGCTCTCGTCGAAAAACTGTTTTACGCCCAGGCCGTCACAGGTGGAGCAGGCGCCGGCGGGGTTGTTGAAGGAGAATAGCCTCGGTTCTAGCTCCGAGATGCTGTGTCCGCATTGCGGGCAGGCAAACAGGGAAGAAAACACGAGATCATCCTGTGGCTTCTCTCCATCTTCGGCTGTAATACTGACTAGCGCTAAACCGTCGGCTAATTGAATGGCGGTCTCGAAACTCTCTGCGAGGCGCTGTTCTAGGCCGGGCTTGATCTTCAGACGATCGACTACCACGTCGATGGAGTGCTTCTTGTTCTTCTCTAGCTCCGGTGGGAATTCGATTTCACACACTAGCCCGTCAATCCTGGCACGTATGAAGCCGCTGCTGTTCAATTCGCTGAAGACGTGAAGGTGTTCTCCCTTGCGCTCGCGGATGATGGGAGCGAGCACCATAATGCGGCTGCCTTCGGGGAGCGCCATGACCTTGTCGACCATCTGGCTGACAGTCTGGGCCTGTAGCTTTATATTGTGCTCTGGGCAGTGCGGTTCTCCCACGCGGGCGAACAGTAATCGCAGGTAATCGTAAATCTCGGTAATCGTGCCCACGGTCGAACGTGGATTGTGGGACGTGGACTTCTGCTCGATGGAAATCGCCGGTGACAGACCCTCGATATGATCGGTATCCGGTTTCTCCATCATCGATAGGAACTGACGCGCATAGGTCGACAGCGACTCGACATAGCGGCGCTGGCCCTCTGCATACAGAGTGTCGAATGCCAGTGATGACTTGCCTGAGCCGGATAGCCCAGTGATGACTACGAGCTTATCGCGGGGGATAGTGAGGCTAATATTCTTTAGATTATGGGTGCGTGCACCCCGTACGATAATCGAATCCATGACTCACTCACTGCGGTAGGCGGAACCGGCTATTATCGACAATTACGCAGGCAGGAGTAAAGGACAGTGTGCTGATTAACGCAATGAAGTTTATTTCCGCGAAAATTTCTAATGAGTGCGAGCTTGATATACACTTAGTGCGAAGTTCTGGATCAATTTCAGGTTCCAATATAACAGCGATACAACACCTATATGTGTAGGTCCTAATCTAGGCCCTGATATAGGTATTGATAGTGAAACAACGGGTTTTAGTCGGGGAGACAGATAGTGGCAAGTCGAGGTGTAAATAAAGTTATTCTGGTTGGAAACGCAGGCAACGATCCGGAGTTCAGGGTCATGCCAAACGGCAATGGGGTGGCGAATGTCTCTCTAGCGACCAGTGAGACTTGGAAGGATAAGACTACGGGCGAACAGCAGGAAAAAACTGAATGGCACCGGGTGATCTTCTTCAACCGCCTCGCTGAGATCGTAGAGCAATACATAAAGAAGGGCAGCAAGCTATATATAGAGGGTCGCCTGCAGACTCGATCCTGGGAGCAGGACGGTGTTAAACGCTATACCACTGAAATCGTTGCCTCAGAGATGCAGATGCTAGACTCGCGCGGCGGCGGAAACGCAGGCGACAACTCGTTTGGTCAGAGTCAGGGGCAGAATCAGAGTCAAGGTCAGCAAGGAGGCGGTGCGCCAGCGGCTCGATCTTCTTCTACGTCTGCAGCGCCACAAGCGGCTCCTGCAAACTTCGACAACTTCGATGACGATATACCCTTCTAACGAATACCTAAGAGTATAATGTAAAGAATATCCCTGAAGGCCCCATTAATTGGGGCTTTTTTGTTTCTGTTGCCAAAAGTTAATATGTCGCACTGCCGACTGAAATCAGTGGAACTGTGTATAATTCGATTCACACTTGAATCCTCGAGACAATAATATGGATGATATCGTTGAGCCAGATAATGAAACTAAGAATTTGCTTCTTCTTGATATCCTTGAGAGGGCACATGTCGTCACCGCATCGCTTTGATCAATGACAGAGCCCTTAACATGTTCGGGTACGAAGAATCTGAACTCCTCGGCCAGCCACTGGATTGTTTGCTTCCAAAAGAGGCGATCTCTGCCCACAGCGCTCATCTGGAAAAGTTCGACTCCAGCGAAGATCTCTCTAGAAATATGGCCGGAAGGACCACAATTGCCGGAGTGCGAAAAGACGGCACTCGATTTGAGGCAGAAGCATCAATTTCCAAGAATACCATTGAAGGCGAAAGCCTATTTTCCGTCTACATTAACGATATAACACGTCGAAAAGCAGTCGAAGAAGAAGAGCGGCAAGCACAACAGATGCAATCATTAGGCGTTTTGGCGGGTGGAATTGCACATGACTTTAACAACATTTTGGCTGCCATCTTGGGAAACACAGAGATGGCTAAAATGGAACTTTCCCCTCTATCTCCGGTGCAGGGGAGGTTGGACCTGATTACACAGTCATCGATGCGAGCAGCGGATATCTGTCGCCAGATGCTTGCCTATTCAGGCAAGGGGCACTTTGTCCCTGTCGAGCTGAGTCTTGCAGATTTAGTTCAGGAGATGTTTCACCTTCTTGAAGTGTCAATTTCGAAGGAAGCAATCTTGAAGAACGAATTTGCCGAAAACCTCCCAGCGATTCACGCAGATTCCAATCAGCTTCGACAAGTTATTATGAATTTGATTACCAATGCTTCAGAGGCTATTGGCGACAAGAGTGGGGTTATTGCTATAAATGTAGGCGCAATGCAATGCGATGCGGATTACCTCGATGGGACTTACGTCAAATGCAAGTCTCCCCCGGGAGTATTCACTTATGTAGAAGTGGCCGACACCGGTAGCGGGATGGACAAAAATACAAAATCAAAGCTATTTGAACCATTTTTCACAACTAAATTCACGGGCCGTGGCCTAGGATTGTCTGCAGTATTAGGGGTTGTGCGAGTCCATGGGGGAGCACTCAAAATTTACACAGAGGAAGGCAAGGGAACGACAGTAAAAGTGCTTTTCCCAGCCTTAGACCACGAGGTAGATTATGAGAAGCTTGCGATTGACTCGAGCATTGAAGCGTGGAAAGGAAGCGGTACGATTCTTTTGGTCGACGATGAAGAAAGCATTCGAGCTGTCACGGGCGAATTGCTGAGGAAGAAGGGTTTCAATGTTGTTACGGCTTCGGATGGAAGAGAAGCCATGGAGATTTTTAGCGAGCGAAAAGACGGAATAGTTTGTGTGCTTCTCGATCTCATTATGCCGCACATGGATGGTGAGGTAACTTATAGAGAAATGCGGCGGATTCAACCTGATGTAAAAGTGATACTTTGTAGCGGTTTTAGCGATACGGAGATTAATGTTCGTTTCGCAGGAAAGGAGCTGAAGGGCTACATACAAAAGCCATACCGTGCGCAGACTCTCTTTGACAACCTTAAATTGCTGCTAGATTGATCTTACAGACTGATCGCTGTCCTCTCTCGCCACCTTACTCCCGCCACTAGAAGGACTATAGTCCAGCTTCTGCTTGACTCGAGCCACGTTTGATCAGACTCTACGCATCTAGTTCATTGATAATGATCTCCAACAACGTAATTTTGTAATGGAAGCCAGTCAGTAGTGAAGTTGTTCTTGGTAGGAGCGAATAGCCCCGCAGGCAAAGGCCTGATCGAAATTTTGCGGAAAAACAAGATTCGCTTCCTCGCGCCTGCTGATAAGAACTTTGACCCCGTCAACGCCGGCTCCATCTCCAGGATGATTACCGACTTTGCTCCCACCCAGCTGGTCAACATGGCCGACTTTATCTCCAGAAACCACAGCGCGCTAAAGCGGGCAGAGTCTTCCGAGCGACGCTGTGAACGAATCAATGCTTTGCTGCCGGTCACGTTGGCCCAGATATGCAGTCAGCTCGATCTTCCCATGCTGCATCTGTCCAATAGCTATGTGTTCGATGGTGAGAAAAAGTTGGGCTACAACGAGAATGACGAAACAAATCCGAAGGGCATCTATGGTTATTACACTCTGGCGGGCGAGCAGGCGGTAAGAAACCATCCCAAGCATATAATCATGCGCTCAGGCTGGCTCTTCGGTAAAAATAAAAATGGTCTAATCAAGTCCTGGATTCATTCCATCAAGAAGCACAATGGCGAGCTGACGGTTTGGCGCCGCAGGTTTAGTCCGACCTCGACGACTGATATTGCCTCGGCGATATTGGCAGTCACTCAACAGGTGGACTGTGACGCGAATGTCTGGGGCACATATCACTACAGCGGATTGGAGATCAAGAAGGAAATCGAGTTCGCGCGGCAGGTGCTCAAGTACGCTGCAAATCACGATGAAGATATCTATCAGCTGCTGGACAACACTAAGATTCGCGAAAATCTACCGCGATTGCCAGAACTACCCAACTCCACGCTTTCTAGTAAGAAAATATTCGATACCTTTGGTATTAAGCAGAAGTCCTGGCACGGAGATTTGCAGGAGACGATCAAAGCACTCTATGTAGGTCGCCTTCGACGTGAGCTAGACGAATCGGAGAGTGATATCAGCTGATGAACATCCATCCTTTGAGCATAAGCTAAGACATGTCATTGACGCCAATTGACACAGCACTCGAACAATTGGTGCCGTTGTTACCATTGATAACTGAGAAGGAAAGAGTGCTCTTAGAGCAGTCGGCAGGAAGAGTCTTGGCTGATGATTGTGTGTCGCCAATTAATGTTCCCCCACACCGTAATAGCGCGATGGACGGCTATGCACTGAAAAGCGCTGATCTAGATTCTGAGAATACTCAGCTGAAGATTACCCAGAGAATTGCGGCGGGCGAAGTAGGCCGGCAGCTAAACTCGGGCGAGGCTGCACGTATTTTTACCGGCGCTCCAGTACCTGAGGGGGCGGATGCCGTTGTGATGCAGGAGAACTGCAAAATCAGCGGTGATGTACTTAGCGTGCTACAACAGCATGTGCGCTCGGGCGAGAACTTGCGCCAGGCGGGAGACGATATACAGGCAGGTGCGTTGATATTCGCGAAGGGTCATCGGCTAAAGCCGCAAGATATCGGCTTGCTTGCCTCCATTGGGTTGGAATCAGTCAGCGTTACGAGAAAACTGCGAGTGAGTCTGTTAACAACCGGCGATGAATTAGTGCAACCTGGCACTAAATTGAAAGCTGGTCAGATCTACAACTCGAACTACTTCACATTACATGCGTTATTGAAAGGCCTGCAGGTAGAGGTTCTCGATTGTGGAATAGTGGCGGATGATTTCGAGGGGACGCGGCGAGCGCTTACAGCGGCGGCCGCTACGAGCGACTGTGTAATAACCACCGGTGGTGTTTCCGTTGGTGAGGAAGATCATGTAAAGGCAGTGGTTGAGCAGGAGGGGAAGCTACAGTTGTGGAAGTTGGCCATAAAGCCGGGCAAGCCTCTGGCCTGTGGCAAGATCGCGGCGATCCAATTCTTCGGCTTGCCTGGAAATCCCGTCTCCGCTTTCGTTACCTTCGCGTTGGTTGTTAGGCCCTGCCTACTTCGTATGTTGGGGGTTAAGCAAACCGCACCGAATACGTTTCGAGTGGCAGCCGGCTTTGCAGCTTCCGAGTCAGGAGAGCGACAGGAATATGTACGTTGTCAGCTAAAGCAAGATGCAGATGGAGTGGCTTCCATGCATGCACTAAGAAATCAAAGCTCAGGAGTGGCTGCGTCGCTTAGCCAGGCAGACGGCTTAGGCGTCGTACCGCCCTATACAACGGTGGCAATCGGCGATAATCTTGAATTCATTCCTTTTTCAGATCTGTTGAACTAATTCTGTGACCTGAACCCTATGTCTATGCAGTTTCTTAGGTTTTTGTATTTACCCGTGGGCGTACTGCTGTTAAGCAGTTGCCAAACACCTCCAGTCGAATCCACAGCAGGGGAGTCTCGATCTGAGAACGATCCACTCGACATTCGAGTGTTGTCAGATGCCGAGGTTTTTACCGGGTCGAGTAGTGCAGATAACCGGAACATGATTCCTGATATTTTGTATGCGGCGTTACAGGCGCTAAGTGAAGATAGGCTGTTAACTCCAGTCAATGATAATGCTCATGGTCGATTCAAGCAAGTGCTTGCTATGGATCCTAGGAATGAACTCGCGTTGGAGGGGCTGCAAGATATCGTAGTGCGGTATCTGCAATTGGCAGAAGAATCGATGCGCCGGGGTAGTTTCGATGAGGCTGAGACGCTATTGGGCAGGGCGCGCTTCGTCGACCCCAGTCATCCGGGAATAGCTAGTACGGCAGAGGCCCTTCGACTAGAGATGACTTCTAACGATCTCTTCTTCAAGCTGGACTATCCCATCTATTCGGCACGCTCTGAGCTGGCTCAGAATGAACTCGCTGATATCGCCAGACAGACGAGAGAGCACGAGGCCTTCTTTCTGATTACTGCGCCAAATGATGACCTAGCGAGATGGATGGTGTCGGTGATGCGCGAGGCGGTATCTGGCTATCGGCTGCGTGGCAATATTGAACTCTCCAGCCGCCTCGGTATTCGTCTGCGGATGCCAAGCGACGAATAGTCTAGCGTCAGACCATCCTTTTCTACTATTTCACCGCTTGAGTGGAAATACACTAAGTTATCCCGAGGTGCTAAACTGTGCCTATGTTCTGGACTTCCATGAAAACTCGGCTAGCCTCAGCGTTCTCCCTTGATGGAAGCATGTTCAGGCGGGTATTCCTTACTGGCTTTGGTTTCGTTGTTATTTTTGTGGTGTTGCTTGGCTTTTATTGGAGCAGCGAGCCAGCAGCTTTCTCTGTTCAGCAAAAGACGGCAGAGAGGCTCGCGCTGATAGGTAATGACTATGTGGTGGGTAGCACAACTACAGTTGCGTTGATTACAGTTGCACAAACATTATTGGAAAAACCCGGCGGCTATCTTAGCAACGACGTTTCTCCGCCCGGCATCTATCTCGATAATATCCCAAATTGGGAGTTCGGCGCCCTAGTACAGGTGCGTGATCTTTCGCGTACATTTCGTGAAAGCTTTAGTCGTTCGCAGTCTCAATCAACAGAAGATCCTGATCTAATCATCAGTGAGCCAAAATTCCATTTCAGCAATGACAGTTGGTTGTTTCCACCGACGGAAAGCGAATATGGGGAGGCGATAGACCGTCTCGATTCCTATTTGGCGCGTATCAGTGATCCTGCCAACACTGACGCTCAGTTTTATGCCCGAGCAGATAATCTTGCCGATTGGTTGTTGGCCGTCGAGTCTAGGCTCGGTAGTTTGTCGCAGCGATTAAGTGCGAGCGTTAGAGTGCAACGAGTGAATACGGACACGGCTGGAGAGATGGCTGCTACGCAATCTACGCCGGTACGCTCCGAGGTGTCGATTAAGACACCTTGGCTACAAATTGATGATATTTTCTATGAGGCGCGCGGAGCGACCTGGGCATTGATGCACTTTCTTCAGGCTGTTGAAGTGGATTTTCAGGATGTATTGCAGGACAAAAACGCAGAGGCGAGTCTTAGCCAGATTATTCGGGAATTGGAAGCGAGTCAGCGATCGATCTTCTTTCCTATCATTTTAAACGGCTCTGGATTCGGTATATTCGCAAACCATTCCCTTGCTATGGCGAATTACATATCGCGAGCGAATGCAGCGATCATCGATTTGAGAAGTCTGCTTTCACAAGGTTAGGGAGCAGCTTCCTGGGTGAGGTAGTGTCATCGAGCAGCGCGGCGCGTAATCTCGTTCCGACTAGAGAGCAATGAGTCATGATTCTTTCGCTACTAAAAACCTATAGCCGGCTTTTTATTTTTGCGGGTGGTCTCCTGCTAGGTATTCAGGTTCCCAATTTCGTCGATCAGTACGAGCGGCGAATCGATGCGCACTATCTCGAAGTCAGCGCGAATATTAGCGGCTTTCAATCCACAGCCGATCTGCTTTTCTCTGGCGATATGGAAGCGCTAATTGCTTACTACGCGGATAGCAACGACTTGGTGTTCGAAAGTGACGCGCAGAGCATACGAAGTATCGTGGACAGGTATGTTCGTATTTCCAATGAGCGAGAGGCCTTGTCCGGTAACATTTTTGCCGCGGCGATGCACGTAATCCTATATGCCGATGATGAATTTATAGATGAGACCTTCGATCAGTATGGCTATACGGTCCCGCTAAACATGCTCGCCGTTGAGTGGGGCTTAGCTATCGCGTTGCTCCTAACTATTGCCATAGACCTTGGACTATTTGGTTGTGTAAAGTGTGCAAGGCTGATCGGCCGCAAGAAGAATCAATTGAAGAGTCTCTAGCCATTGAGTTGAGTGTTTTGAGCTAGATAAGAATTGCCCTAGATAAACTGAGTAACTACTTGAGCAGAACGATTTCAATTTCGCAGTACCTGCCCATTCTCCGATGGGGTCGAGACTACGACAAGGTAAAGTTGGCTGACGACTCTATGGCAGCGGTTATCGTGGCCATAATGCTGGTGCCGCAGGCATTGGCCCTTGCTCTGGTTGCTGGCCTACCGCCTCAAGCGGGGCTCTACGCAAGCATCTTTGGCCTCGCTATCTATGCGCTCTTTGGCACGAGCAATACGCTTTCCGTCGGTCCAGTCGCAGTGCTTTCGTTGATGACAGCTGCCGCTCTGGGCAAGCTTGGTCTCAGTGATCCTTCTCAGCTTGTTGCCGCAGCTCTGACTCTGGCATTCCTGTCCGGTGTATTCTTGTTGTTATTGGGGCTGTTGCGCCTCGGTTTCATGGCTAACTTCTTATCCCACCCAGTGATCAGCGCATTTATCACTGCCAGTGCGATTCTTATCGGACTTAGTCAGGTGCAGCATCTACTCGGTACAACTTCGAGCGGTCAGAATATTGTGGAGCTACTTACTTCTTTGGGCAGTTCGATGGGGGAGATTAGTTGGATTACTTTGGGTCTCGGGCTGGGCTCCATAGCAATTATCATTTGGTGTAGAACGAGGCTTGTCTCGTTGCTCACGAAGCTGGGTCTCGGTAGTAGGCTCGTGACCAGTATCTCACGAAGCGGTCCAGTCATCGTTGCCTTGCTAACTGGTTTGCTCTGCTATGCATTCCGGCTCGATCAGCAGGGCGTGCAGTTACTGGGGGCTGTACCGGCAGGGCTGCCTGGGCTGACTGTCCCGGATTTCTCTGTGGACCTCATTCGCAACTTGTTCTGGTCCGCCATTTTACTTTCTATTATTGGCTTCGTTGAATCAATCTCGGTAGCCCAAACACTGGCGGCTAAACGCAGGGAACAGATTGAGCTCGATCAGGAGCTGATTGGCTTGGGCGCCGCTAATATTGCGGTGTCATTCTCCGGCGGTTTTCCGGTGTGCGGTGGCTTCTCCCGTTCGGTAGTCAATTTCGATGCGGGGGCGGCGACGCCAGCGGCAGGTCTACTAACGGCTGTGCTCATCGCCTGTGTCGCTTTGTTGTTCACGCCCTTGCTGTATTGGCTACCAAAGGTAGCTCTGGCCGCGATAATTTTAGTGGCGATTTATCCGCTCTTAGATTTCTCCGCAGTGAGTAAGTCCTGGCAGTATTCGAAAGCCGATTTCGTCGCTGTTTCGATTACCTTGTCGTTGACCTTGTTGGTGGGTGTGGAGATCGGTATTGCCTCTGGGGTGCTTGCCTCGATCCTGATGCACCTATACAAGACTTCGCAGCCGCACGTGGCTGTAATCGGCAGGGTTGCTGGCACTGAACATTTTAGGAACGTGCAGAGGCACGATGTCGAAACTTTCGAGAATATCTTGTCGATTCGCATCGATGAGAGCCTCTACTTCGCGAATACACGTTTTCTCGAAGAGCTTATCTTTAGCCTGATGGTAAAAAAGCCCAAGCTGGAACACGTAATTCTGATGTGCACCGCCGTCAATGCGGTCGATATGAGTGCCCTGCAGACCTTGGAAAAAATCAATCAGACACTGAGCGAGATCGGCATTAAGTTGCATCTGTCTGAGGTTAAGGGGCCGATAATGGACAAGTTGATAAAGACGACGCTGTTTGCAAATCTTTCTGGCTCGAACTACCTGAGTCATAATCTGGCTGTCGAAGACTTGAGGGATAAGGAATTACCATTGTCCGGGCTATGACGATCTTTGGCAGAACAGTAGTGCTGCGCACGGGGATTGTTTCATGACGATCTGGGTCGACGCCGATGCCTGTCCTAAGCCAATAAAGGCGATTCTCTTTCGCGCGGCGGAACGCACTGGAATAGCTCTGTGTCTGATTGCGAATCAATCCATGCAGACCCCTCCCTTTAAGAACATCACCGCGATTCGGGTCGGTCAGGGGTTCGATGTGGCGGACGATGAAATCGTGCGCAGGGCGCAGCAAGATGACTTGGTAATCACTAGTGATATTCCCTTAGCGGATGAGTTGATAACCAAGGGTGCGCAAGTCTTGAGCCCGCGTGGAGAGGTGTTTTCTGCGAACAGCATCAAGGCGAAGCTCAATATGCGAGACTTCATGGACACTATGCGTAGCAGTGGTATTCATACCGGCGGCCCCGCTCAAATGAGCGAGACCGATAAGAGAGAGTTCGCCAATGCGCTAGATCGGTATCTAGCGCGGCATGGCAAAGAATAAGCGTTATAGCTTCACAACCATCTTACCGAAGTTTTCACCGTTAAATAGGCCAAGGAATGCGTCAACTGCATTGTCGATGCCTTCGGAAACAGTTTCTCGACTCTTAACCTTGCCTTCCTGAATCCACGGAATCATCTCTGATAAGAACTGATCGCGCATGTCGCCGTGATCGGACACGATGAAGCCGTTGATGCGAACCTTCTTGCCCACAATTAGCATCAGATTATTCGGGCCGGCAGCGGGCTCGGCATTGTTGTAGCTCGCAATCATGCCGCAGGCGGCTATGCGACCGTATGGATTCATAACTTCGAGCGCAGCCTGAAGATGGTCGCCGCCAACGTTCTCGAAATAGACGTCGACGCCATCGGGTGCAGCCTCGGCTAGAGCCTTAGTCAGGTCGCCGCATGTCTTGTAGTTGATTACGGCGTCTACGCCGCATTCGTCTAGCAGCCACTGCCCCTTAGCATCGCTGCCAACGCTGCCAATTACGCGACAGCCCTTGAGCTTCGCGATCTGACAAACGTTAGCACCTACAGCGCCGGATGCGGCGGAGACGAAGACCGTCTCGCCATCGATGGGCTCTCCATATTTGAGTAAGCCCACATAGGCTGTTAGGCCGGGCATTCCTAGTGTTCCTAGATAGAGTGAGAGTTGCTCTGGATCGAAAGGGACCACCTTACTAACGGTGTTTGCCTTAGCGATGAACTTATCCTGCCATGCGGCTCCATTGAGGACTATGTCGCCGGCTTTAAGTGAGGGGTCGGCCGATTCAACGACTTCGCCCACGGCGCCGCCATACATGACGGAATCAAGAGCGTAAGCCTCGGCATAGACCGCGTTCTCGCGCATGCGACCGCGCATATAAGGGTCAACCGACATATAGAGATTCTTGACTAGCACCTCGCCATCGGCTGGTGATGGCAATTCAACTTCAACGAGTTTGAAATTTTCGCTGGTAGGCATGCCGCTAGGGCGGCTGATGAGATGTATTTGCTTAGCTGTGTGATTGCTCATGATTTACTCTTGCTTAGGATAGTGTGCGGTTAGGTTATTTGGATTGTGTGTTCTACGCCGGACTGGAGGCCAAAGCTTTTATCGCGCGGTTTTGCATGAAGACAATGCCGAACAAGATTGCCGCACCTATAACGTGATAGACAATAGGAAACGGAGTCCACATTAAGAGCGTTGCACTGACCAAAAGTAACGCGGCGATTCCTACGTTAATCTTTGCCTCGAGATGCCACTGTAGAATTCCGGCAAGGGCATACAAGCCCATGCTAGCCCATATGAAGACCTCTATGCGCTCTGGCCAGCTTCCCGATATTAGCGGTGAATAGGCGAATAGCACGGGCACTAGATACAGACCCTTAGCGACCTTCCAGCTAGTGAGTCCTGTGGCCATAGGCGGCGTTCCCGCTATTCCGGCTGCGGCAAACGAGGCGAGACACACAGGTGGTGTGACATTGCTGTCCTGCGACAGCCAGAAGATAACTAGGTGTGCGCTTAGCAACATACCGGTGAGCATTTCGGGTTCCAGCATCTCCTGACGAATAAGCTGTTTCATCTCTAGCGGCATCTCTTGCAGCGCGGTCAGTGGATCACCGCCGAACAGGCTGAGGGTCGCCGCTACATTGGAGGGTAGGTCGCCAGCCTGCAATGCGATGAGTAATTGTGACTGTGAGATCAGGTCGAATATCAGTGGTGCCGAGAGTGTCGCCAATACGATATACGACGCCGTTACCGGTAGGCCCATACCTAATACTAGCGAGGCTAGAGCAACTAGAACGAGTGTTATCAGCAGGCTGCCTTGCGCCCATTCTACGATCATCAGCGAGAAGGCGTTGCCCACACCGGTAGTCGTTACTACATTAATGATGATGCCAACAGCCACCAACAGAAGGGCCGTTGATACCATGGTCTTTACGCCTTCGACCGTAGCATCGAATATATCTGGTAGGTGCATCGGTGTAGTAGATAACCATGAGGCGCCGATGACGCTGATTATGGCGAACGCGGCTGAGGTCGTTGGAGTTCTACCTATTACTAGAAAGCTTACCAGAACGATCATGGGTATTATGAAATGCCAGCCTTCTTTCAATACGGTCGAGACCTTCTCCGTATCCTCTGCAGGCGTGAGCGTCAGACCCAGGCGCTTCGCTTCGATACGCACGAAGTAACACACCGTCAGGAAGTAGAGGATAGCCGGTAGGGTGGAGGCGGCGATGATCGTTAAGTAGGGAATCTGTGTATAGCTCGCTAGAACGAATGCGCCGGCTCCCATCACTGGAGGCATTAGTGCACCACCGGTCGATGCGGCCGCGACAACACCTGCTGAAAATTTCGCAGGGAATCCAGATTTCTTCATCATCGGAATTGTAATCACACCGGTGGAAACGGTGTTGGCGACGGCCGACCCGGAGACGGAACCCATCAGGCCAGAGCCGACGACGGCAACCAGTCCTGCGCCGCCGGTGTAGCGACCGGCTAAGCACTGCGCTAGCCGGACGATAAAGTCGCCAGCGCCGGATCGAAGTAAGAACGATCCAAAAATAATGAACATGAAGACAAACGTAGAGGATATCTGCGCGGTGAGTCCGAACATGCCTTCGCTAGTGAAGAAGCTACGATACAATACGGTCTCGAGGCTGAGTCCGGGGAAGGAAAACACGCCCCCAATGTACCGTCCTAGGAATAATATATAGGACAGGCTGACTAAGATGAGTACCGGCATAAACCAACCGGTAGTACGTCGCGTAAATTCTATCGCTAGTCCTATGGCAACTAAGGAAAAGACATAGTCGCTGAGAATATACTCGGTCTCTCGAGCGTAGAGAGCGTTCTCGAACAAGATCAGATAGGTCGAGGTCGCTACTGCTGTAACAGCTAGGATGATATTGAACCAGTAGGTGGCTGACTTGGGCTGCACGGTAGGCGATTCATTGCTTATAAGAGCACAGAGCGCACAGAAACCACCGAAGTGAATGGCCGAGAGCCAGAGCTCTGAAATACTAGCGAATACGTTGCAGTAGATGTGAAACAGGGCAAAGAAGAACGCGGCCCAGCGTAGATAATTTGATTTCATGAACTAGTCTACGCTCCGTCTGCTTGTTCGATTGTTGGGGTCGTTTCTTCGAGGATGAGGCGCTCAGGTATTTCTAGTCCGACCTCTCGATAGTAACGAATGGCGCCGGGATGGAGAGGGGCGCCTAATCCGTCGATAGCGATCTCGAGACGCATGTCCTTGGTTGCGCCATGAATTTCCTGCAGCGTAGCCAGGTTTTCCCAGATAACTTTAGTTACGTTATAGACGACGTCGTCGGGGATGTCAGCGCGTGTTACCAAGACATTGGGTGAACCTATCGTGCGTATCAGCTCATCTTGATTGGGGTAGGTGCCCGCAGGAAGTTCGTACCAAGCCCATAGTGGGTAACGGGCATTTATCTTGTCGAGAGTTTCCTGTGTCCAATTGAGTACGGTCATGCGATCGCCTAGCAGGGCAAAGGCCTGTGTGATCGAGCTGACTGGCGCGCCGGCGGGGATATTCATGCCGACGATGTTGCCATCTTGAATAGCGCTGGTAGTGGGGCCATAACCCATATAGCCAAGACTCATTTTTTCTTCGTAGTCTATGCCAAGAGTCTCTAGAATAAATCTACCGGTCTGTTCGGCTCCTGAGTTTCTAGCGCCGAGCACATAACGTTCCCCGTCTAGAGTATCTAGATCCATGATCTCGCCGCTCGTCGTAAGCTCACTGAGCAGTACGAAATGTTCTACGTTCTGCCACAGGGCGCTAACACTGCGCATATGGGTCTGCGGTGAACTTACCGGTCCTTCGCCAGTCCATGACCAGGCGCCAAAAGGCCCCTGCAGGATGGCAAACTGGGCCTGATTGTCGCGCAGTAGTTTTACGTTCTCGAGTGAGCCCGCCGAACTAATTGCGGTGAGGGATATGCCTTGTGTGTCCGCGAGTTGTGAATGAGCGATGGTGGCAAGGGCGACGCCGACAGGATAGAAGGCGCCGCCTGTGGTTGCGGTGGTGAGTATATAGGGGCGAGCGCGATTTAATTCATCGCTGCAGGAAGTAAGTAGTAATAAAAATACGAGAGCCAGTGCGCTATTTTTCATCTTATTTTAATCGCCGGCGTTCTTTCTAACTAATTGAAATGTAAGTTAAATATTTGGGTGTTATCAATCAGGGAACGGCATCCGATGAAACCATATATCCTACTAAAGCACAACGTAGGCAGCGCTCGTGACTGTCGATTTAATCGCGAGTCTCTCTTGCCGAGTTGCTTATGAATGTGGGCTAGGGGGTTGGCCTAGTTGTTAGGATTAATGGGTACTATTTGAACTGCGCGAGATTGCCCAGACCCGCTTTGGATTGAATCACCGCTGAAGAAAACAGGGCCGCCAACGGGGCTGCTGAATGACCCTCGACTCCGCCAAATAATACGGAGGTGCTTTGTCTTTGCTCTTGGAATTCGGCAAAGGCGTCCAATTCGGAAGCCGTTAAATCGTAGGCAAGTGCTTCTAGTTGCGAGCTAGGGTCTGATATTGCTCTCATCTGGTGACGCAAGTCACCACGAGTTACAGCTTGGGGGCCGGCTTGCATTTCCTGAATGATTTCCGATCGTGCTTGGTTCTGGTCAATTATCAAGTTGTGCAGTGCATTGATGATCACTTCTTCTCGCTCCTCGCTGACAGCTAATCCCTTAATAAATGCTCCGTACTGTGCATTTAGAGCCATGATCTCTGCCATTACCATGGGGTCGAGTTCGGAGAGTTGTTTGAGTACGGCTATCCTAAGGTCGGAATTCGGTGTGTTGCTGGTTGTTTGTATCTCGCGAGTCAGCTGTTGCCTGATGCGAGTTTCGATTTGCTGATAGTCAGGGTCGATCTGCAGCTGGGCGGTTTCAAGCTGACGGGAGAGGGTTGCTAGTTGGCTGTCGCGGTTGCTTAACTCGCTCTGTAGGGAGCGAAGCGCTTTGTCAGTCTCTAGGTTTTTCAGGCTGTTGTTTTCGATCTGTGTCAGTAGTTGAAAATTCTGACGCGCATAGTCGTCAATCTGCTGTGTTAATAATTTGCTCTGTTGCAACTCGCTAAAAGCGAATGCGCCAGTCAGGCTTATCGAAACGAGGGAGAAGCCAATAAATACCTTCATGACTAATCCGGCTTTTTATCAGCGCCGAGTGTGTTACGTACATTGCCGGACAGCGGCTTCTCTCCTTCCAATACGCCTACTAAAAGTATTGCGCCAACAAATACGGCGGAGATGATGGTGATGCCGGTTATCAAGACAATGCGGTAGAACATGGCTATAGTGACGCCGCTGAAATAGAACACGAGCTCGGTAGCTACATTGACTACTACAATGGCGATCAATAGGGTTATCCAGACTGCATGCTTCATGATTTCTGCCCAGAAAGTCTAGCTTTTACAGGATTGGAGAGGATTGTTTCAATTTGAGAGTAACAGCAATCCCCGAATGTGACTACTGTCGGTCTCGGTAAAGATAATGACATCATCGCGTTCATCTTTGTTGAGCGCGACTGGAATTATATCTCCGCTCACAACGGCCTGGCTTAATTCGATTGCAGAGTCGGCTGTTCTGTCGGCGACTGCGTCTAAGTGGCGATTGCCTCCTATGGCGATGTTTTCGATAACATCACGAATATTGAATTCGTAGTTGTCGCGCTCTCGAGAATAGTCCAGCGCGCCAAGGAATAAATCGGAATCGTTGTCGGGTACATCCTCTGGTTGAATGCTGTTCAGAAAGAATTGAATCTGATTGCTAACCATTAGAATTAGATCTTGCTGATCGGTATCGCCATCCAAGTTGGCTAGGCTGCTGAAGGTTGTCTCAGTGGAACGCGTATCATCGAGTTCTCGCTCTATGTCTCGGAAGGTTGATGTCAGGCTGATCACCGAAGGAAATTTTAGGTCTATAGTTACTTTGCGCGAGGGCCGGCGTGAAAATCTTGCTCCATCGTTCGGGTAGATGAAGGCTTCTATAGCGATGCTTCCGGAGAGGGCAAGCCAGACGAAGATGTCTCCCACGGAGATGCTTTCTACGCGCCAGAGCCAGAGATCCTTTAATCCGTCTTCATTCTCGTCCTGTAAGAAGGTGCCCAGTACGTTACCTCCCGATCGAAGAACCTGACGAGGTTGTGTGAAATTCATGCCCAGCTCGCTGCCGCCAAAAAGTGAAACTTTGCCGCCCTCTCGAAGTAGCAGGTCGTCTATCCCGTCGCCGTCGACATCTTCGAGAATCTCTTCGTGGGTGAGGGAGAGTAATCCGGTCAGGTTGGAGAAATCCAAATTCTCGATATCAAACTCACCCAGCCTTTCCTCTATCTCCAGAATGTCGAGGAAATAACTAGCCTCATTCGGAAAATAAGCTTCTGCGCTCGCGTTGGCGATAAAGACTTTCAGCTCTTCTTCCGTGCGTGAAACTAGATCATCGAAGCCATCACTATTGACGTCTCTGAGTTCCATCATAGGAATGCGAATAGACTGACCGATGCGTCGTTTTAGATTGTCTTCGCTGAGGTTCGTGCGCATGCGCAATTCCGAGCGTACGCTAAGAGGCGCTTGATAGTCATAGTTTCCTGATGAGGTGCGTGGGTTACTGATGTGAAGATTGATAACGCCAGCGCCGGGAATCAGGAAGTCGTCGATATCGTCGCCGTTTATGTCTCTTGAAAAATGTAGCCGGTTCACGCCCTTGCTTAAAAAACCATTCAAGTTTGATTTGATGGTCTGCGGCGCGAGCAGTGTTTGATCCTCGACTGACCAGGCTAGGACTTCCTTGCCGTCGATCAACGCGATGATAGCCGTGCTGCCAGTAGCGCCGTACTGCGTGCTTAGGTCCCAGCCAATGGACCGGCCCGGAAACTCGATGCTGTTGTTGCTATTGAAATCGAAGCCACTCTCGCTTTGAAAATAGATCTGCAAACCTTTCTCTGCTACCGCTAAGAGCTCGAGCAATCCGTCTCCATTGAGATCGGCAACGACGAGATTCTCTGTCTCCAGCGGCAGCTGGAATTCTTGCTGATTGAAATTCAGTTCGGCGGCAGAGGCTGCTGCACCGCTAAGCATTAAGCTGATACAGGATAGCCCTTGTGTAAAAGAGGCTAGGCGAATCATGGCGCGGCCACCAGGAATGTGGTCGCGGCGCCGTGGCGTAATAAAAGGTCTGGCCTGCTGTCCTGGTTTAGTTGCAATACCTGAAATTCGAACACGGTGTTCGGAGAGACGTATTCCCAGAACGGCTGGCTCGCGATAGTCAGGTCTTCGTTGATTTTCTTGGCCGCAAGTGTGCCATTCTCAGTAACAAAGGTGGCGTCCTTACGACCGTCGCCATCGATGTCATATTGCAAGGACATCTGCTCCGATAGGCCACGCACATTAGCCGCCGAGAAACTCTCGTCGAGTCTGGAATTGGGGCGCCGGTTGAAAAACTGATTCTCGCCAGCATCGTCGCTGCCAAATATCAGCTGTGAACGATTGATGCTCGCGTTGCGAATCGCGTCGACAACAGGAATTGTGTAGTAGCTAACATTTAATAGTGGGGCGGAGTCTTGCTCTAGTGAAATCACATTAAGCCGCACATCATAGCCCGAGAAGCGCATAACCTGGTTCGGCTGTTCTAGATCGAAAGAGCCGTTCTGATTGCGATAGAAATAGGCGCTGCGGTCGTTTCCTTCTCCGGTTATGCGCAAGAGGTCGAGCAGTTTGTCATTGTCTACATCGACGAGTTGCATATCGCCCCGTGTATCTATGCTGCCGGTCCAGTCTGGTTCGCTGTTGAAACCATTCTGCGCATCCTGGAAATGAAAGTTTAGTTGTCCGAGGCCGTCCGCGCCTTGATTGATGTAGGCAATGTCCGCAAGCGTGTCCGCATTTAGCTGCGCGATGATTGCGGTTGGCATCCAGCTCTCAGCGCGTAGCAAAGAACGCGCAGGTTCCTCACTAGCATCCCATTGCTCGACGAAATCTTTGAAATAGGAGTCGGCAGTTAGCTCGATAACCACACCCTCTTCGGCATTGATACCGATTCGAGCGTCCATGCCTGAGTTATCGCGGCCTGTTTGCGCGGCTGATAGCGATTCATTGTCTGTGCTGAACGTGGACACTAGTTCGAAGACTTCATTGCCTCTGCCTTTGAACAGGCCGTAGACGCCGTCACCGGGCAGTAATAGGTCTATCTCACCATCGTTGTCGATATCTTCTAGGTCGGATAAAAACTGCACTGTTTCTAGGTCGGGTACGGCGGCAATCAACTCCCATTCCAGCAACTGCTTGATATTGCCACCGTAGCCTTTCAGCGCAGAGGAGAGGCTGTACACGCCAGAGTTTGAGATCAGCAGGAGTTCGCTGCCCGGCGTAGCTCGCACGTCGGCAAAAGCGACAGCAATAATCTCGGTCTTAATCTCGATACGTTGCGCAGTTGTGGAGAAGCTCCCGTCGGCTTGCTGATGAAAGACGTGTAATTCGCGCCCAATCCCGGCTTGGTAATTGGAGTGGATGATATCCTTGAGTCCATCTCCATTTAGGTCCTCAAATGCGAGCTGTCGCTCCCAGTTGTTTTCACGTTCCAGTTCGAAGGCGACATAGTTGGATTGTGCAAATGCAGCGCCGGATAGCAGTGCACAGATGAAAAGACCCGGAAGGGTCAAACTCATCCTTGCCTTGATTGATAAGTTTTTGATCGTCATTTTGATTTAACGTTCATAGGCGCCTTAGTTCCCTTCTTCAATCAGTTCGCCGAGCTCGCTGCTGGTGTTTATTAGACCAAGGATGCTGTGAGATCTTTCCTGATCTACTCGGTTGTAGCTATATAAAGAAAATAGCCAAAGATCCAATATGTCCAGACTCTTCGAGTCTGGCGCAAGCGACGACTGATATCGAAGCAGGGGCCCGAAGGATATTGCACTCACGCGCCTGCCTGGATTCCAAAGATTAAAGCGTTTCTCCGAAACTGATTCGCCATCAAAGACGGTTACGCTTACCGTTTCTCCTAATTCGAACTCTGAGTGAAACCGACTGACTAGATCTTGCGCAGAGTTAAGAGGCACGTTGTTTATGGCTAAGATCACATCGCCGACTTCGATCGTCGCGTCATGGAGCGGGCTGGTTTGATAAACATCCATAACCCGTGCAGCGGCGATAGGAGGCTGCTCAGCAATGCTGACCATCTCCGTGCGATAGGCGGCACGACTTGCGACGGGATCGATTCTATACAGCTCGCGGGGGGCGGGATTGCTATTGACGGCGCGAGGTATCACGGTAGCCTCGAACACCACGGTATTTCTGCGTACATTGAAGAGAGTGTTCTCAATTGTTAGCGTCTGCTGTTGTAGAGCCTGAACAACGTCAGGATGATTGGTTAACGTGCCATTGATGCTAAGGATAATGTCGCCTAGCTGAATTCCGGCTGAATCTGCAGGGCCATTGGCTGAGACGCCGCGCACGCGAACGCCGGGCAGTATCTCGATATTGCTGAGGGAATCACTCTCGTTCAGGCCGAGTTCGACACCGAAATCGATTCTGGAATCCGTAGGGCCAGCTGCGTCTGCCAGCGTAATATCTTCCGCCGAGAGGTTTAACGCAGGGACTAGAATGGCGGGCTCGTAACTTACGCAGCCTGTTAGCAGCAAGAGTTGGAGAAGGGAAAATACTGAGATACCGCGCTTCGTCTTACTAGTACACATACTTATATTTTCCTTCGCTGCACGATCCATAGGCCAACGGCAAAGAACAATATCAGTGCTGGAAAGGGCACCCACATATTCAATTGCAGCACGCTATCGTCTACTAATACATCGGAGTAGCCGCGAACTATTCGGCTAACGGATTGCAAATAAGATTGATCGATCAACGACGGCTGAAAACTCGCATACAGATAGTTAGCCATATCACCGAGCAACCCCTTAAAGATATCTATCGCCAGTGTAATGCCCAAGGCGGTAGTAACAGCCTGAGTTGCAGATTGAGAGGACACCGAGATTAACAGTCCGAAGGCAATGGCTGCTGGCAATGGCAGTAACGCCAAGCGAAGACCTAGCGAGATCTCCTCGCAAATCTCCTGCTCGCTGATAAGCTCAAAACCATCTTCCACTATCGCGCCATACTCCCAGAGCATCCCGCTGAGCAGGTAGCTCGTAATTAAGAGAAGTAGGACGGACAACAGAGCCAGTAAATGTAGGTGAATCAATTTTGCAGTGAGTAGGCTGCTGCGGCTTACGCGCCTGATCAAAATATGGCGAATGCTGCCAATGTCGCGCTCATAGCTGAAGCTGTAAGCACCTTGGGCGACTAATAGAAGCCCCAACATCGTCAGGCCGGTAGTTAATCCATCCACGAAGAAGCCGTAGGCATTGTTAGCCACCGACTGCTCGAAGCCGGAGTCTCCCAGCAAGCTGTCTCGTGCTTGTTGACCTGCCTCGGTGATTTTTACCAGCATCAATTGTGCTGCAGCGATCAACGCGGGTGCTGCCACAATAAGCTTGCTGGCGAAGGTGCGCAGTGCGACAAAGAGTTCCGACTTGATGGCAATCAGCAGACCGTTCATCGCTCATCCTCGCTGGTAATTTCGCGAAATAGGCCGGCGAGTGATGCGCGTTTCAGTATTAGCTCCGCTACGGGTATTTGATTCTCAACGAGCGCCTGATTGATAGCTATAGAGTCAGAATCGGCGACACTAATGTTCAGGTAGCCGTCAGAATCGACGTTAAGCAGCTCTGCTCCAGGAATGTTTTCCAACACTTTGCTTGCCGCTTCGATATTCGGCGTCTTGATCTGTAGCGTAGTCTGAGTACTTCCCAACAAATTACTTATGGTATCGCTGCGAGTGATCTTCCCTTGATGCAGGATCGCAATATGACTGCATATCTGTTCTAGGTAGGGAAGTTGATGGCTCGATAGTAGAAACGTTGTGCCGTGATCTCGATTCAGCGTGCTGATCAACTCGAGTACATCGTCCACACCTTCTGCATCGAGCCCATTGAATGGCTCGTCTAATACTACAAATTCGGGGTCTCCCAATAGGGCTTGGGCTATTGATGCGCGACGTTTGTTACCAAGCGAAAGATTCTTGATCTTGAAATCGCTGAAACGACTGATACCTAACAGCTTTTCTACCTCGGGAGCACTGCGTGTTGGCTTCTCACAGAGAAGTAGGGCGTGTTGTAAGCACTGGCGCACGGTTAGGTTGGGGTGCAGGCTCGGGCTATCGAAAATGGCAACGAGCTTGCCTTTGGTTAGATGTAGTTGCTTAGGTGCTTGTCCTAGCGCAGTGATACTGCCTGAATCGAACGCCTGAAGGCCGAGTATGCACTCAATGGTCGTAGTCTTACCGGAACCGTTTAGGCCAACGAGGCCATGTATCGATCCTTTTTCGATCTGTAGATTGAGATCATCGAGGACCGCAAACGAACCGTAATTCTTTTTGAGTCCTGTAACGGATAAGGCTGGCATACAGGAGAGTACTCGCTGGTATCGCTACGCGTAAAGATTCAGATTTGAAGATTAGCGACAGCTTCGGAGCTGTCGCTAATCAGGTCACTTTCGTCTAAGAACAAATTAATCTACGAACAAGTCGTCTACTTGGATTTCTTTGACCGTACCAAATTGTTCAAGTTCCTCTTCGTCGAGAATCGATAGGTTGCCGACTATTGAGATCAGCTTAGGCCTATCTTTGACGTGTTCTTGCTGGAAGCTCAGTAGGTCGTCCATGCTAGCAGTTTGTAATTTCTGATAGCTCTCTCTGCGTGGATCGCCCTCTATACCAAGGCGTTCCCAGCCACGTACTGCGCCGATAACCTCACGGAAACTAATCTTCGAGGTGCGATAGCGGTTCATGAGGGAGTCTACCGAGGTCTCGAAACGCTCGCCGGACTCAGGCATATTGTCGATCAGGTCGAGGAAGGCGCTTAGTGCATCGACAGTCTTGTCAGTCTGCGTGCCGATGGTGCCCAACATGATGTTCTGATCGTTTAGTCTGCCTCCCTGTGCATAGCGCGCGCCGGCCGTATAGGCTAGAGCTCGTGCCTCACGCAGCTCCTGAAAGACTACACTGGACATGCCACTACCAAAATAATTGGTGTAGATAGAAGAGACGAGGCTGTTATCTCGGTCGTAGACGCCATCGGGGAATTCTATGCGTACCTGCGCCTGTGCCGTTTGTTGGTCCACAACATAGATTTCTGTCTCGTCAATATCTCGTGCCGTGCGGAAACGATAGTCTGGCGTATCTGCAAGTTCACCAGCGATTGGGTGTTGTCGCCGCAGCACCTCTACCAGGTCTTCCAAAGGCATGGAGCCTGTATAGGAGAGAGTATGCTTGAAGTTCAGCAACTCGGCTGGGAGGGCTAGGAGTTCGTCTACGGTCGAAGCCATTATCTCTTCACGCGTGAGCGCTTCTAGCATAGGAGATTCTTCGCCATAACGGTTGTAGAGTGTCAGTGCTCTGGAAATTGCTGGAGGAGAGCTCTTCTGATCTTCTCTGGATTTCAGCAAGATTCCCTTCATCTGCTCTAACGTCTGCTCATCGGTGCTCGGATTCTTGATTAGGTCCATAGCAAGAGCCAGTGAGGCTTCGAACTGTTCGTCGAGACCCGAGATAGAGATACCGGATGAGTTTCCTCCAGCGCCGAATCTGAAATCAGTACCCATCTGGTACCATTCCTTTTGCAGCTCCTCGTTTGTTTTGCTATTCGTTCCTGCAACGTCCATCAAGGTCGCAGCCAGATTTAGTTTCTCGTTTTCTTCCGTGCCTACTTCTATGTTGATTGAGAAGGAGAATAAATCATTAAGAGGATTAGGGGCATAGTAGAGCTGCACGCCATCGGCGAATTCGATGACGCGGTAGTCTCGATCTGCCTCGACATAGGTTGGCTCGATCTCTTCATATTCCATCGCTAAGATGCGCGAGGCAAACTCAGATTGCAGTGATGCGTCGATGTTTACCGGGTCGATCTGCGGCTTTTCAACGGCAGGAATCTCGTTTTGCGCGTCGATTCGATAGACTGCCACATAGTCATTGCCAAAGTATTTGTTGGCGACATCTACGACGTCTTGTTTGGTCAGCTGACTCATTCGATCGAGCTCTGCTACGTGGTACTCCCACTCGGAACCCTGAATGAACGAGTCGCGCATCATGCTTACTCTTGCCTGATTGAATTCCAGACCGGCCTTCTCTCCCTTCTTAAAGTCATTGATGATCGCTGGAATAATCCATTCGTCAAATTCACCCGCCTTAATTATTTCTAGTTGATCGAGGAGCAGTTGTTCAACTTCTGCAAGAGTTTGATCTTGCTTCGGTATGCCATATAGATTCTGTGACCCTGCGTCATTTAAGAATAGTGGTGATGAGCCTGCGCCAGAGACGAGTTGTTGCTGGTTTAGGTTTAGATTGATAAGCCCGGCAGTGCGGTTGTCCAGGATCATGTCCACTAGTATAAGTGCTTCCTTATCCTCGGTACCGTTGCCCGCAGTGCGGAAGGCGAGTTGTACCTGCTCTTCGCCTGGGTATTGCACGGTTCTCCGCTCAGCGCCTTGCAAAGGCTCTTCAGCCCAGGGGCCAATTTCGGGGATAGTTTTTCGTTCCCACTTGGAGAATTTCTCGCTGATCAGCGCAATAGTCTCGATAGGGTCGATATCGCCACTGATGAAGATGGCCATGTTGTTAGGTACATAATTGGTATCGAAGTAATTCTGGATGTAGACCAGTGAAGGGTTCTTCAGGTGATCCACTGTGCCGATTGTAGGTTGCTGCCCGTAGGGGTGAACCTTGTATAAAGTCTCGTTGACAGCGGTTGCTATGATGCGACCCGCGCTATCTAGTGAGCGATTCTTCTCTTCATAGACCGTTTCTAATTCAGTGTGAAACAGACGAAATACTGGATTCACGAATCTATCGGATTCGACTTCTGCCCATTGCCTGAGACGGTTCGAGGGAAGGCCGATCTTGTAGACAGTTTCCTCAAATGAGGTGTGTGCATTCAGCGCACTGCCACCCATGCTGTTGTAGAGCTTGTCTAATTCTCCTGGTACGGAATACTGAGCTGCCAATTGTGCTTCGCTATTTATCTCTGCATAGATTTCTGCGCGGCGAGTAGTGTCCGTCTCGCCATGGTGCTCTTCATACAGTTCGACGATGCGGTTGAGGTGCGGCTTCTCCAGGGAATAGTCGAGGCTGCCTAGGTTCTGATTGCCCTTGAACAGCAAGTGTTCGAGATAGTGGGCCAGACCGGTGCCATCACTAGGGTCGTGTTTGCTTCCCGCGCGCACTGCGATCTCAGCATAGAACCTTGGCTCTTCATGGTTTTCAGTCAGGTATACGCGTAGGCCGTTGTCCAGTTCGAATATCTGTGCGTCTAGCGGGTCATTCTCATCCGCGGCATTTATTCTGCTATAGCCGAGTGCGGCCGTGTTGGCTTGCTGCATATCGCTGTCGTCGGGTGCATCGGTAGTAGTATTTGTAGAGCTTCCATTGTCGCTGCAGGCAACCAGCGTCAGCAGGGAAATAGCTAGTAGGCTGCTTAGCTTCCAATCCCTAGCTGTTCGTAATTCAGACATATCTTGACTCCGTGATGAGATTGTTGAGGACCGATGGACCAAGGCCGCAGGCCCCCTAATGTATGGCATTCTGCTAAAAAATGTAAGTCAGCAGGGTTGTCCTGATGGTTTATTGAGGTAGATCTTCGACGCCTATGCGCACTTGGGTGATGGACACTCTGCTGCTACCGTCAGAGGAAGCTTCCAATATCACATCGATGCCGCTTAGCTGCGCATTGATAAACCTGTCGTAATGCTCCAATTGCTGTGTATTGAGATCTGGTTCTAACACTTCTCGGGCACGCTCAAAAGCGGCTAGCTTGTCATTATAAGCACTCTGCATGCTGCCATCTTCGGCAACCAGTGCTCCCCAATTATTCTCTGCAGACAAGACTTCATCGATCAATGCCCTTGTTACTTGTTCTTGAATCGCTCCATCCAGTGCTGACCCAGTATTTCGCAGGGACTGTTGATAGGCTTCGCGTAGGGTGCCGTTTTTGAGCAGCCGATCGTATTGACGCAGATCGCCTTGCTGAGTTGCAGTTAGCGCAGTCTGCAGGTGTTTGGATAGTGCATCGGCACCAAACAGATTGACTGCCCGATCTGGGGAGATTGACCCTGCCAATAACTCGTCTAACATCTGGTAGCGCTGGGCCCCGAAGTCCACCATTGTCCCCACTATTCCTTGTCTCTCGGTTCCTGGAATGCCGAGGGCATTCAGATAACTGTCGTAAAATTTAGGGATACTCTCATTGGCCCGCGCGTAGGCTTTTTCTGGATCGGTAAATGAGGCGAATGCTGTTCCGGCGGTGCCCGGTCGTCTTTGTCTGGTCTGCTGCGAGACTTCGTCTCGTACCTGTAGCAGTGGGGCAGCATAATTCGAGCCCACTAGCAGGGGCACTTCTTGCGGCTGGCTCTGATTGCTCATTGCCAGATCGAGATCCTGCTGTAAGCGTAGATTCTGGGCCGCCAACCAGACAACGCTTGCTAGTAAGACGCCGAACCCTAATAGAGGTCTAACTACACGAAACCTAATTCCCACCTCAATCTCCCATTTGTCTACCTAGGATGCGCCTAGACTACATTGCCCGCGAGCGTATCAGAATCCAGATATTGTCCAGATAATAGCAAGTGATGGAAGCGAGCAGGCAGCTGTACTCGAATGATCCCCTGCGTTTCCGGAAAAACGAATGTAAATCAGATTGTTATCCCGCTCACTCAGGCCTTAACCGGTCGCTAAAATAAACGGATTCTGCAGAATACAGCGTATAATTCTTTGCTTACTTCGATATTTACTGGAAATACCGTGTCATGCTTTTTAAGTCTATGAAATTCATAGCTAAATTATCTGTCGTTCTTCTGAGTGGAAGCGCGTTAGTGAGCTGTACGGCAAATTCCTACCGGATCGGAGCGGATCAAGAAACCTATGAAGCCATAGCGGACAAGACTAATCTGGTTCCGGGAATGACCCAAAGAATAGAGATCGATGAGGAGAAGAGCATTGATCTGAGTAGTCTCTCTACCAATGAGGATAGCTACGAATTTTTAGACAATGAGGCGGGCAGCGAAGTCGGCGCGCACATCCTCAGCCTGAATATCGCCTTGGATCTGGCGTTTCAACATAGTCAGGTCTATCAAACACAGAAAGAGGCGCTCTATCTCGAGGCACTCGCGCTAACCTTCGATCGCTATCGCTATACTCCGGTTTTTTCAGCAAGCGGCGGTGCCGATTATCAATGGGACGCCGAAGATCAATTCGTTACCGACATGCAGGCCTTGACCGGCATGAGCGTGCTTAGCACTAGCGAGAGGGTGGACGCGAGTACTAGCCTAGGCGCGCGTTATTTACTTAAGGGCGGCGGGGCTATCGCCTTGAACCTTACCAATAACTTCACCCGATTCCTGACTGGTGATATCAGCGAGCTTGGAACGGGCGCATTGATTGGTTCTTTTACTCAGCCTCTACTTCGAGACTTCGGCAGTGACATTGAAACCGAGAACCTGATGCAGGCAGAGCGCGATCTACTGTATCGGCTGCGAGATTTCACGCGTTTTCGGAAGACCTTCGCCGTTCAAGTGGCCTCGGCTTACTACTCAGTCTTGCTTAACAGAGAGACTGCAAGAAACAATTACGCGGGTCTGCTGGCTAACAACCTCTCGCTAGAACGCGAGCAGGCATTTCAGGCAGAGGGTCTACGCACATTATTACAGGTGGGTCGACTGGAACAGTCTTCCCTGCAACAGGACCTACGCTGGACTTCATCTATCACGCGCTACAAGCGCAGTCTGGATGATTTCAAGATACTCCTCGGTCTAAAGGCAGAGGAGAATATAGCTCTCGACAACAATGAGATGGTGCTGATTTCGGAAACGGGGATGGATAGTCCAGACCTTAGCCTCGAGCAGGCCATGGATCTTGCCGTACAGACTCGCCTAGACTTGTATAACGGTCTCGACCGGGTTCAGGATCGTGCACGAAAGATAGAGGTCGCTGCGAACGCGCTCAAGCCTGGGCTAGATCTGAGCCTCGTCGCTCGCGTGCCGAATGCCAACGACGGCGATCTCGGCGAGCTGGATTTTGAGAACGCGCTCTACACCGCTGGACTAGATTTCGAATTGCCACTAGATACTAAGCTGGATCGAAATAGTTATCGCCGAGCATTAATCGATTACGAAGTTGCCACGCGAAACTATTTGCTCGACATGGATAATATTAAGCTGGATGTCGTCGATCTTTGGCGACGCATGAACCAAGCCAGAAAGAATTATGAAATCAATTTGACTAGCGTTCAGATCAACGAACGTCGTGTTGAAGAAGCGGAACTGCGTGCCGAATTAGGGTTAGGAGATATCCAAGATACAGTGGATTCGCAGAACGATCTAACAGCAGCGCAAACGGATTTAATTAGCTCGATCGTAGATCACAATATATCTAAGTTGGAATTTTGGAGAGACTTGGGTTTGTTGTATGTCGACGATAGCGGGCAGTGGGAGGAAGGCGTCAATGAGTCAAGATAAGGCTAGTGCAGTAGAGAATTCTGCTGGTAGCAAAATTTGGGGAAAAATTCCCGAGCCCGTACTAGCTGCGATTCTCGCGCAGAAGGCTAGCTTCTTGGCGGCTAAAAAATCTACTCAATATGCAATCACCGGCTCGGTGGTGGTCTTGGTCGGCTTGCTGTTTTCTTTAGGTGGCAACTCGAATGACACGGGAGCCGGCAGTATTACTTTCGAAGCTAGGCGCGGGAACCTAGACATAACCGTATTGGAAGGTGGGTCTCTAGAGGCGTTGCAATCGCAAGAAATTCGGTCCCGTGTGAAGGGCCGCGAAGGAGTTAAGATCCTCAGTATTGTCGAGGAAGGCTATCGTGTCACTCCCCAGGACGTAGCCGCCGGCAAGATATTGGTTGAGCTTGATACGTCGCAATTAATCGACGAGCAACTCAATCAGGAGATCGCAGTAGAGACAGCGGAAGCCAGTTATATAGAACGCAAAGCAGAATATGAAATTCAACTGAACCAAAACATGACCGACTTAAACGATGCGCGCCAAGATGCGCGTTTCGCTAAGTTAGATTTTGAGAAATTTCTCGGCGGCAATATCGTCAACGAGATTGTTCAGCAGCTGGAGATAGAGGAGCGTCTAGCTCGTGCCGAACAGGCTGACTTGGAGGCTGCGCAACTAGCCGATTCACTAGCCGGCGATGCAATTGCCAGCGTGGACTCTGACTCGGGTGCGCCCGAACTACCATTCGATCTCGAATCCATGCCGCCGCAGATGCAGGAAAGAATTCGTCAGGCAATGGCAGACAATGGCGGCACACTGCCTGCCGAGATGCTGCAGCGCATGCAAAACTTTGGCCAAGGCGGGCCTGATGGTCGTCGTGGACGACCTGGTGGTGACACCCCAAGACCCGACGTTGAAGCCGGTGCGCCAGTAGCGCGCGAGCCGCTCACGCTATCCTTGCGGGCAGCTGCGCCCACGTCTACTAGTAGCAGGACGCTGGATGCCGAGCCAAATCTGCTCATGGATGACAGCTACATGGCGATTCGAGATCAGCTCGACTTCACGCAGTATGCCGATATCAATATGTTGGAAGACGGCGAGGCCAAGCAACAGCTGCGATCTCTGCAAGATGATCTGCAAGTGGCCCAAGAAGAGCTGTTATTGGCGAGGGACCGAATTGCGGGACAGCGACGCTTAGAAGCGCGTGGATTTATAACGCCAACAGAACTAGAGGCCGAGGAGCTAAATCTCAATAAGGCTAACAACAAGATGGAGCAAGAAGAGACGTCATTGAAATTATATATTCAGTATACGTTTCCGAAAGAGGCAGAAGAAAAACTATCTGATTATGAGAACGCACTGATGAGTTACCAGCGTCAGGTGAAAGAAAATATCGCAGAGAAGGCGCAGGAGGCTGCTCGGTACAGTTCTGCTGAGCGAAAATACAATCTCGAGCGAGTTAAGCTGGCTGATGTGAACGAGCAAATCGATCTGGCTACGATCACTGCTCAGCGACCGGGCCTCGTCGTCTACGGCTCCTCCGACCAAAATTCCAGGCGTTATCGTGGCAACAGCGAAGAAGCTATTCAGGAAGGCTCTACCGTTAGAGAGAGGCAGTCTATCTTGACGATTCCCGACATGCGGGAGATGGCAGTTAAGGTGAATATTCACGAGTCGGCCGTGCAGCGTGTCGCGGTGGGCCAGTCGGTTAAAGTGTCAGTTGACGCCTTTCCAGATGAGCAGCTAACCGGTGTCGTTACAAAGGTAGCTGTCGTCGCCGACTCAGCAAACTCTTTCATGAATCCCGACCTAAAAGTCTATCCGACCACGATCAAGATTGATGGTACACATGAATGGCTGCGTCCGGGAATGAGTGCCGAGATCGATATCTTGGTGCGAAGCCTCGAAGATGTTGTCTACGTGCCCATTCAGGCGGTGACCTACTTTGGCGACAAGCGCGTCGTCTATGTTTCTAGCCGTGGTAGAGCGGAGCGTCGAGAAATCGAGGTAGGCACCTTTTCCGACTCATTCATCGAGATCGTAGACGGTTTGGAGGTGGGCGAGGAAGTCCTTCTGCTTCCTCCGCAGCAGAGTCTTAGCGATGCTTCCGGCGCATAAGCGTTAATAGAAAGGCAGGCAATACAGAGCGAAATTATGCTTGAGACCGAATCATCAGCCAGTACTGATAATGGTGCAGCCACAACTCGTGGGCAGGAGCTTGTCGCGAGCCTGGACGATATTCGTAAGACTTATTATATGGGAGCGCTCTCGGTCGAGGTGTTGCACGGTATCAGCCTCGATTTCTATCATGGCGACTATATCAGCATCATGGGGCCATCCGGTTGCGGCAAGTCGACGCTAATGAATATTCTCGGTTGTCTGGATCAGCCAACACAAGGCAAGTACTTCCTTGGCGACCAAGATACTTCGAAGATGGAAGACGACGAGCTATCAAGCATCCGTGGTGCCAGGCTCGGTTTCATCTTTCAGTCTTATAATCTTATCCAGCAATTAAACGTCTTAGAGAATATCGAGATGCCTCTGTTCTATCAGGGCTACTCCGAGACAGATAGCCACGAAATTGCCATGGGGCTAGCGGCTCGCGTTGGCTTGCAAGATAGAGTCGACCACAAACCGTTTGAACTCTCGGGTGGACAACAACAACGCGTAGCGATTGCGAGAGCGTTGGCGGTCGATCCGCTAATCATCTTGGCTGATGAGCCCACGGGAAATCTCGATTCTAAATCCGGCGCGGAAATATTAAATCTATTCGATGAACTTCACGATCAGGGTAAGACCCTGATTATGGTGACACACTCAGATGAAATGGCAAAAAGATCGCAGCGCTTAGTTCGACTGCGCGACGGATTGGTGGAGAGCGATGACCGACGTAACGCTTAATCCGGCGAACCACAATCCTCATGCCAATAGGCGCCCCAGCCCAAATGCGGGATTCAATTTCGTTCGCTTCAAAAAAATCACCGAAGTCGGCATCAAGAGTATCTACTCTCACGGGCTGCGATCTCTGCTGACGGTGCTGGGTATCGTAATTGGTGTGGCGGCGGTGATCGCCATGCTGGCGGTGAGCGAGGGCGCGAGCTTTGAGGCGCAGCAGCAATTCCGCGACTTAGGCGCGAGTAATATACTCGTGAAGAGTGTGAAGCCGGCAGAGGTGGAGGAGAGTAGTCGCAGCGGCTTCGGTCCGCCCCAGGCTATCGTTTACGGCTTAACCACAGCCGACATTACTACCATCCGCAATTCGATTCCTGGCATAAGCAACGTCATCGCGTCGCGCATTGTTAAGAAGAATGTATGGAACGGCGGCCTCAATATGAACACCGATGTGGTCGGCACGTCAGTAGACTATCCCGTCTCGCGTAACTACAACCTAAGAGCGGGGCGCTTCTTCAGCGAATCGGAGATGCGCGATCATGGCAATGTCGTCGTGCTTAGCGATGAAGTAGCCCAAGCGCTGTTCCCCATAGACAACCCGCTAGGCAAGACCATACGAATCGACAGCGATTACTACAATATTGTCGGCATCATGGAGTCTGAGGGATTCTCGAACCTCGGTCAGAATCAGGCGGGTAGTTCCAATTCCGCACCGAGTCGAATCTTCATTCCCTTCACTTCGTCCAAGAGTCGTTTCGGTGAGACCACTACGCGTCAGACTGCGGGTGGCATCGAATCCGAGACCGTGGAACTGCATGAAGCGATAATTCAAGTGGAAGGGCAGGACGGAGTCATCGAGGTCGGTGAGATTATCGGTCAAATTCTGGAGCGTCGACACAAGGATATCGACTACGCCATAGAGATACCGCTTGCTCTGTTACGGCAGGCCGAGGAGAGTGCGCTTCGCGATCAAATTGTAGCTGGAGCAATCGCTGGCATCTCTCTGTTAGTCGGCGGTATCGGCATCATGAATATCATGCTCGCCAGCGTAACCGAGAGAACCAGAGAGATCGGCATACGCCGCGCGCTCGGTGCTAAGCGTAAAGATATCATCATGCAGTTTTTGATTGAGGCGGTGATCCTCTCGGGCGTGGGTGGTCTCATCGGTGTCGTATTAGGAACTGCCATTCCTTTTATCATCTCTGCGTTCTGGGGCATGACGACTATAGTCACGCCGCTCGCACCTATCTTGGCATTCTCTATCTCGGCATTGATTGGGGTGATCTTTGGTATCTATCCTTCGATTCGCGCTGCGGATATGGACCCAGTAGAAGCTCTGCGCCACGAATAGCAATACCTACTCGTGTTCGATGTGGCGGGGGGATTTGGTCTAAGCGTCTAACGCTTTGATATAATTAAATTAAGCTCGGTTCAAATTTCGTTGATGTTACAGGCGATGTTACTAAGATTTCCTACTCGAAAAACATCTGAACCCCCTCCAACAAGGTTTTTTACTGTCCAAAATTAAATATTTTGGGAAGACGGTTTTCTAGGATGGGAGGTGTCTAACAAGGGTAGGGAAGTCCAGTTTTACAAAGGGGTGATTGTGCAAAATCCAGAGCGACCTAACCGCAAACCAGAAGATTAGTAATCCAAAGAAGCGTTTCATCAATTCGTCATTCAGCCATCCAGTCAGCAATAGGCCAATTACCATGCCCCCTGCCATCAATGGCAGAATCTCGGTAAAGAATTTGCGCTACAAAATCTCCTGACGATATCGGATCACTAGAGGTACAGTCATCAACACATTCAATGGCACCAGTATTACCAATAACTCCGATATTGGAAACATCAGAGCACCCATGGACATCGCGATCACGATACTGCCAAATCCGGTTGTTGCTTCAATGCTGCTGGCTGCGAAAATAGCTATTCCCAGAATTATTCAGTATTCAGGCATGAGAATAGGCCCTCAAAAATGTATCGAATCTCAAGTGAAGGGTTAAGACCTTTACCACCATAATCGGCATATACTCCTGCATCATAAATACCCTCCAACTGTGGCTATCTGCATCTTGTGTAAAAAAAAGGACTGCACTAATATGTGTCAATTCATACTTTCCATTGTTTCCCCCTAAGAGGTAGTGTTTTCAAATTGACTGGCGCAATTCGGTTCAGCGAACATCTGACACAACAAGTAGTGAATCTTCAGGGCAGCCCGAAACGGGTGGTAACCCAGGCTAAAATCTTGGCCGCTACCGCCAGGCAGCTGGAGGCTGTCGGCTACGTTGCTCTGACTGTCAAGGGTATCGTTACCGATGCAGGGCTGGCCCGGGGTACATTCTATCTCTACTTTGAGAACTATACCTTTGCTGCTGAAGCGGTAATGATCGCGTATTTCAAGTTTCTTGCTGTGAATCGCGTCAAGACTGAGACTCTTGATGCCTTTGATAGAATTCTGCAATCAAATCAAAACTACGTAGCGACCTACGCTCGAAATGCGTCGTTGTTGGCTTGCATCGAGCCTCTTTGTCTTGACAGAAAGAAATTCAGAAAATTCCGCGAACAGAATAATCACAATTGGTGTCAGCGTGTAATTCATGACTATGAAGCTCGTTACGCCGAAGTTGCAAAAAAGGCCCCTGCTGAAGTAAAGACGTTACTGGTCTGGTCTATGTCAGCGATGGTGGATGAATTGCTAAGAGAGGTGTATATTAAAAAGTCTCCTCACCTGACGAAGCTAGCAAAGCAACCAGAACAAGTAGCCGAATTAATTTCCCTGGCGTGGTTTCGTGCCTTCTATGCACAAGACGTACCTCCAGAAAAATTACAATGGACAAAGTCACTCGCAAATATCAAGCTTCTTCCTATATAGCAATACTCAGCCGACTGGGTGGCCAGCTTCAAGGCTAGGCCGTTGTAAGATAGTTGGTGGCAGCATCAATCATTGGTATAACAATCGGGTCGTTCAAATAACCCGGTGATAGTTCGCTGGAACCGAATCGAGCAATAACCAATTCATTGGACGGGTCTACGTAGAGGATTTGTCCATATGCGCCCCTAGCGAGAGCCGCATTACAACCTTCTTTGTGTCGAACCCACCACTGAGATTTATATGACCAGCCCTTCATGGCCGGGATTTTAGCTTTTGCAAACAGATCCTGGTTTCCGCCCGCCACTATCTTGTTGAATATTTTCCCGCCCGCCAGCTCCCCACCTGTACCCTTGCGAATATATTCACCAAATCGAAGGAAATCACGGAGGGTGCAGCCGAATGTTGTGCAGCATCCTGTCGGATCGACCATGTAATATCCATCATGTTCCGCACCTATATGGGACCAGATGCTATCTGACACGATGTCCTGTAAATCTTTGCCAAGGATTCGTTGGATCACAAATGTCAGCACATTGATATTAGGTTCCCGGTAGGCGAAAGACTGCCCATGTTCCTCCGATTTTTTTACGGTTTCTAGATATGCTGCCAGATGTTGTGGCTCATCCTCAGGTATTTCTCCTGCAACCATTCCGCCAGCGCGCAGATAACGCCAGACGTCAGAGGAGGGGTCTAGGTAGTCTTCATGAAATTCCATGCTAACTAGCATATCCATTACCTGACGTAAGCTGGCGTTACTCCACGCCGTATTTGTCAACTCAGGTATATAGTGTGGAATGGTCAGGCTGTCATCTAGTACACCTTGCTCAATCAGCATCTCCGCAATCAGACCTGCGAAAGATTTTGCGCAGGACATGACAATGTGTGGCTTGTGAGGGCTGCTGCAGGCGAAATAGCTCTCGTACACTAACTGCCCTCTGTGCATAACCGCGAAACCGTCGGTATCGGTGGCGTCCATGGCTTCCTGCCATGTGTATTGCTTGCCGTCAGTGGAATTGATCAGGAGTTCGTCTAGGGGAGCCGCGTTACACTCAAGTTTTCTCGCGGCACCACCACCCTTCCAAACCGATTTTGTCGGAACAAGTTGTTGCATATGAGAAAATGACCATCGTTTCTGCGGCCAAGCTGAGTGATTCCCTTTCTTTACGCTTATTAAATTTTTATCAGTTGGCGGGAAACCTTGCATCCATTTCTGTTTGTCAGACATAAAACCCCCTCCTGCCATACCGCCTGTTATGCGCTGTGGGGTGCGGCAGGGAATCGATCAGTGAATAGATTTTGTCTCGGCATTCCAGTATCCAATCTTCTTAAGCAATAGCAGGATCACAGTAGCTGCGGCCAGCATCGCAATGCCAGCGATTAACACTGTGCCCACCGTTGTTCGCACGCCCAACGCCGGAGTGACAAAAAATACCAGAGGCGCGAGTGGAAGAATCATCGCAAACTGTGAGAAACCGGCCTCCGCAGGCACTAGCGATTTCCCTGTCGGGTCAACGATGCGCATGAGTAACAGGCTCGAAGCCAGGGTTCCAGTGCAGGCTGCGTAATTGACCAGAAAGCGTTCCAATCCACTTTTACCTAGCCAACGAGAAGGAATCCAGAACCAAAAAAACAGGGCAATGCTGGCCAAGACTACAGTGATTGTAAATGGAACGATATACTTGGCCAGGACGTTCCACTGCACTGACATGAGAGCAGTAATCATTAGAAAATCTACTAGCAGACCGTTGATCCGGTTTACTAATTGGTCGTCGACAAGATGCTCCAGGCCCATGGCATTGATAGCTTTGCGTATAAGAATAGCAGTGCTCATTCCCCACATAAACATCAAGCCGAATCCAAGCGACGCCAGATCTGCTGGCAAAATTTGCTTAAGGCTGTAGCTTAACCACCAGGTAAAGAAAAGCGCGATACCTAATAGAGCGAAATGGAAGGTGAGTGTATCGAGATTGGCCGGATGCAGGGTATGTCTGGCAATAGGATCAGTCGAATCTTTGGGCATGATGCCTTTTATGAAAGTATCATCCAGTTTGGTGTCGGTTGTGTGTTCGGCCAAACCCTTCTTCAGGCCATAGTTGGCCAATGGTACGCCGACGAATGAGGCTACTAGGAAGCCGACGGCGCCATAACTAACAGCCATAACCAGCACGTCTGGGGTAATAGTTATTAATTTTATGATATCGGTGTTGGCAGCATTCTCGACCCATATCTGGGACATCACCATTGCCTGAGCAGGGCCGCCGGTAAAGCCTTGAACCAGATTGACGGCTGTCGCGGTTTCCAACCCTGCTGCAGTCAGTGCGTTATAGGCAGTGATTACCGCAAGGCCTACGATTATCAATACACCATAACCCCCCACAAATGTGACCGTTAACCAGACTACTCCTCGGGTCATGTCTTTACCTTTACTGCCAGAACCGCCTGACTTGCCAGCATTGATGCCAATAAACGTGAAATTAAGCGTAAAGAGGAGGGTTGTTAGCAAAGCAAAGGTTTCGAAAGGCAGCGGCGTCCATCCCTCGGGCGACCACATGCCTACCAGTTCAAAATGCATCAGGATCATGCCAATAAATCCTGCAATCAGGCTGGATGGGACGAGGTATTTTTGAAAGAGATTAAATCTATTGCGCAGGAAAATGCCGAATGGAATCAAAACACACATCCAGAAGAATCCTATTAAGAATGGGTCGAGTATTTGTTCCATTGTGCTTTCCTTTTGTTATTTTTCGGAGCAGACAAATTTTTTGAGTCTGTGATTGTGGGTTTCGTTACCGCCAAACGTCATCGACTCGATCATAAGTGTTAAGACGTGGGTCGGTGTCCTTATCTAGAATTTTTTGCTTGGCAATTTTGTTGGAAGGGGTGCGTGGAAAATCATTCACATACCCTATGTAACGAGGCAACTTGAATTTAGCGAGGCGACTGCTGCAGTGTTCGATAATAACGTTCGGGGAACATTGCTCCTGGCTTACGCCTTGTTTGAGGATGAGTAGTGCCTTGACTTCCTCGCGGCGTTTCTCGTCGGGTACAGGCAATACGGCTGCCTCACTTACTTCGGGTATTTCGCGCAGCACGGACTCCACCTCCCGCGCGGCAATATTTTCACCACCGCGTTTGATCATTTCCTTGGTGCGGCCAACTATGTAGAAGTAACCATTCTCATCTTGGCGGGCAATATCTCCGGTACAAAACCAGTCACCATTAAATTCACGCTTATTAGCTTCAGGCTTGTTGTAGTAACCTCGAAACAATCCGGGGCCACGCACCCATAAAACGCCGCTTTCTCCCTGTGCGACTTTATCGCCATCGCCGTTAACGATTTTCAACTCGCGCATAGGTGCCGCTAAGCCGCAGGAGCCACTGCCAACCATATGCGTCGCTTCTGTTGGCATAAAAGTGCCCATACCGGTTTCTGTCATAGCGAATGCATCCCGGCCAATGACGTTGAATCTTTTCTCCAGTAGTCTGTGATTGTCCCCTTTGTATTGAAAGGCATTGACGAATACTAGTGGATTGTCTGCATCTTGGTTTGACGCAGGTATGCCCTTCATCGCCACCTCATGAAAGGTGCAGGTGTGAATATCATATTCATGTACCCACTGCATCATTTTTGAAATGCTAGGTTGTTTTGCCAGATAGACAGTGCCTTCTCTTATCAAAGCTAGCAAGAATTTCATCTGGGCCTCCATGTAAAAAAGAGGAAAAACAGACAAAACATTTTTGATGTCAAAGTCTTTGGTAAATTGAGCCGCTGTGTGGCCGGCAAGCAACCAGTATTCATGGGTTTGCATACAGCCCTTGGGGAACCCCGTGGTGCCAGAGGTGTACTGAATTTGCAGTAAATCTTGCAAGGTTACAGGCTCGGAAGGGGTAAATGCCGGGTTGCCAGATTCGAGTAGCTGGCTGAATCCAATCCAGTTTGATTGTGCACTGATTTCTTCGCTCAGCAGAACGATATGACCATCGGCCAAGAGGTTCGGGCGTTTAGGCATGCCCTCAAAAGCCGGTAGGCAACTCTCGTCGATGATCAGAAAAGAGGTATTCGAATCATTCAGGACATAGTCCAGCTCGTTGGAGGTGTACCTGTTATTCACAGGGATGACTACGGCGCCAAGTTTTGCGATTGCCAGCCACGATGTTAGAAACTCAGGCGAGTTCGGCATTAACAGCGCCACATGATCACCTTTGCATACCCCTAGATTTGTCAGTGAGTCAGCAATACTGTTGCTCTGTTCATGCAATTGGCGGTAACTCAGACTTTCGTCTTTTTCAATCAGGTAACAGGCTTTCTGATCGGTCAGTTTTTCTGAAAGTCGTTGTATCAGATTACCGATATTACTTGGCAGCTCCAGTGTGGAAACTTTCTCGCGAATACGCTCAGCTTGTATTACTCCGGTATCTGCCAGGTTTTCATCAGCAGACATATCAGTCTTCCCTGTTCTTGGCGAGTTCTTCTTCCAGATTGGGAAGGGATTGGGCTGCAGTGCGTTGTAATCGATAAAGGTGGGTAGTGAAGTTCATGGCGTCCGCGCGTGACATGTCCATGCATGTATAACTCGCTTCCATCTCAACTCGTACTGCCATGGGGTCGTGACTTGCTATGCGCTCAGCCAGTTCGAGGGCTCGGGGCATCAAGTCCTGCTTCTCCACGACTTCGTTAACCAGGGTGTAGTCCAACGCGCGCTGGGCGGACATTTTTTCGCCTGTTAAAAGCATATACATGGCTGCCGTGTGGGGAATAAATCGACTCAAACGAGTAGAGCCGCCGGCGCCTCCCATGCCCCAGGCGATTTCAGGGAAACCGATTTGTGCATGACTGGCGGCGATTCGAATATCGGTGAGCATTAATAAATAGACTAGCCCTTGGCCGACACAGACTCCGTTTACCGCACCGATAATCGGTTTAAAACGGCTCATGCGCAAAATTTCACGTTCCCAGCCTGGGTATTCGGGTTCTTCTCCCTCGTTGGAGCTTTGAAAGTGGCGCTGAACCTGGGCTTTCAAATCATGTTCCGGGCGAGGGGTCTTTATATCGTCACCGGCGCTGAAAGCGCGGTCACCGGCACCGGTTAGAATGCCTACATGAACGTCGTCATCAGAAACGAAATTGCGTAAATGCTGATAAAACTCCTTGTGTAGCTGAGGTGTCCACACATTTACAGGCGGGTTGTTTAGTGTAAAAGTAGCTACGTGGTTGTGTTTTTTGTATTCGATCATCCGGGTAACACCCTGGCCTGAATTGTTGTTTGCGGTTTAGTTTTTGAGCTGTAGTCCCCCAAATAGGCGCTATACCGCCACGGGAACGAATGGTATTGATTTGATCACAAAACTGACACTAATGTCATTAAAATATTGCAAAGTTTGAGTGCTGACAAGTTAGCCCTCGAGCGGGTAGGGCAAGTTAACTCTGTTTAGGTGATAATTCTCGCATGAGCCAATCAAAAATGTGCGAGCGTCACCGATTCCTGCTCCTACCCGACGAGTTGTCGGGTAGTCTCTGAAAGATTTTCTGCGGAGTGTCCAGGCACGACCAACGGACTCTCAATATCCATAGTCCGTTATGCCAAATCGTAAGTGGTTGAAAAGCTGTTAAAATGATGGGCCCACAGAGACTCGAACCCCGGACAAACGGATTATGAGGCAGTGCAACTGGGGGCTGTTTGAGCAAGTAACGTGAAGAATTCTAAGGGCTTTTCTTTTGGCGGCCTACAGATCCTGATCGAAACCGAACCTCTTCCGAACCTGCCTGGGGTCGGATGGCCGACCGAGCTGCGTAAGTTGAAGATTCCCAAGTGATTTCAAGAACCGAACACCGAACTGATTCCGAAACCGAACACTCAGGTTGAGATTTGGCGGGGGAGGGTGAGGAACTGAAAATCTGAAATTTTGTACCTTGGGGAAAGGTAGCGGCGATATAGGGGCAGCTAAGCAGTGGATTTTGCTAGTGGAAATAGTTAACTTGTCAGTACCGCGTCGAACAAACACTATCCCCAAAGAGCAGGAATAGGCACACTTACCACTCCTCCATCTCCATAGTTCAACGCATCTGCAATGTCCTGCTTTAAAAATAACGGCCCATCAATATCAATGAACTGACAGTACTGGCCTATGACATAAGAAGGAGCCATAGACAATGAAGAACCGGTCATATTACCCACCATTAGACCTTTACCATCTCGTTGGGCAAGCCGAACAATTTTCAGGCCTTCTGTCAAACCCCCACATTTGTCGAGTTTTATATTGATCACATCATAACGCCGCGCAGCTGTTTCATACTCGGACGCATCCAGGCAAGATTCATCAGCACCTAAGGGCACAATAGATTCATAACCTTCGAGTTCTTGATCACCGCCACGAGGTAATGGTTGCTCGATCATTACAATACCTAACTTATTTACTGAAGGCGTATATTCTTTTAGCTCTTCAAAAGTCCAGCCTTGATTAACATCGACAATTAATGATGCATCAGGACGTGCCAACCGAATTGCCTCTAACCTTTCAATGGGAGCATCGCCACTAAGCTTAATTTTTAGTTTTGGATATTGAGAAAATTGTCTCGCACTCTCTGCCATATTCTCTGGGCTGTCGATACCAATAGTGGCTACTGTTACCAATGGTTTAGGCATGATGTCTAACATCTCCCAGACCGTTCTTCCTGATCGCTTAGCCTCAAGATCCCAGAGAGCACAGTCCAAGGCATTTCTCGCGCCTCCCAGAGGTAGCAAGCTCTGTACTTGTTCAAGGGTAATTCCAGAAGAGATAGACTCAGCTACTTGTTCTAATTGAGCTATGATTGACGCCGCATTCTCATTATCATAGTAAATGCCCACGCTTTCTCCTCGACCAATAAAACCATTATCTTCTAAAGTCACTCTAACGGTATCGGAAGTAGTAAAGGTATGGCCCGTAATTGCAAATGGCGATTTCAGTGCCAATGGATAGTTTTCAATAGTTATTTTCATGGTAAATATTTCTTTCCTAAAATTATTTTGTAAAACTAAGCGAGTACAGTGGCGAGCATTACGCCAATAAAATTTGCGATTGCGTAACCCAATATCCCAACCATAATTCCGGGTGTAACCAGTGTTCGCCATCCGCGTGAAGCAGCAATTGCAGCCGGTGTAACTGGCCCACCAATGCAAGCTAAAGATGCAACAACAACCTCGGCTAGATCCATCTTAAATAGTTTTGCACCGAGAACAATCACGATAAGATGGGTGATGATAATGACAGAGGCGTAAAGAAAAACCATCACACCAGCTTCGAGCATCACCCCTATATCTGCGCCAGCACCGATGGTTGCAAAAAAGATATACATCATCAACACGCCAATCTCGAATGTACCTTCTAAATTTTCGATCTGCTTATGGAACACATTGGCTATTAGAAGAGTAATGGCAGTGATAAATAGTATTCCGAAGTTTGGGGCATTCAAAACCCCTGCAATGGCATAGCCTAGTGCGCTAACAGTCAAGCTGATTGTTAAGGCCACGCAAATATGTATAGGATTAAAGGGAATTTTTTCATTATCTTCAGTCACCTCATCATGGGCAGGCGCCTCAGAGTTTTCGACAATCGGAGACGGAATCCATTTTCTAAGAATGACTACGGATGGGATCAGTACCACAACCAAAATATGCAATGTACCCACAACATTGTCAGCTGCAAGGGCTGCGGTTAAAAGTGTACTTTCGGTAAATTCTAGTGCTTCAGCAACTGCTGCAAAATTCATCGAACCACCGATGTAGGTTGCACTCAGAATGCCAGCCAGATCGGGTCCGATACTTCCCAAGGGTAAAACTAATAGGCCAAGAACAGCGCCGATTAAGGTTCCGGCTACCGCAAGAAAATAAGCGCCCAGCATTGGGCCTGTTTCTTGAATGATACGTCTTAAATTGGCCTTGAGTAATAATAGTGGAACGGCAGCAGGTACCAAGAAGTTCCAAACCGTATCATAAGCCGGCGCAGCATGGGGTATTATTCCGAAATTTCTAAGTAACATTGCAGTGACAAGCATGATGCCAATCCCTGACATCTGTTTTCCTAAGCGCGTAGTGTCAGCCCAGAAACCAATGCCTGCCACAGCGATAAGTGCAGCCCAGATTGCTAAATCCCAATCGGGAGATATAAGCGGTAAGTTAAACATGGTTGCTATCCATTAATAAAAGTAAGAGTACTGCTTCTGATTAAAAGCTCTGAACTTGAGTGTGCTAAAAATCCAAATCAAATTTATCTGCATCCAGAGCTAATCTTCTGCTTCAACCTGAATGATCCAGTTTTCGATGACAGCCCTCGCTAAATTCAATGGGATAGTTCCGTTAGCAAGAAAGGCATCATGAAAAGCTTTGAGATCAAAACTTCCCCCAAGCCTTTCCTCCGCCATTTGTCTTAATGCTGCAATCTCTAGGGCACCACTATCATATGATGTCAGTTGCGCTGGAATATTCGAAATTCTGTCTAACATTGCCATTGTTGACTCACCTGAGAATCGGCCCGACTCTTCCAAGTATTCAATCGCTTCAGCATCGCTCCAGCCCAGCATGTGCAGCCCCGTATCCACTACCATTCCTCGTGCTGGCCAGGCACGTCGCTCTATTGGCGCAAAATGGCTCGAATAAACGCCGATATCCTCTGCCAGCTCTTCAGCATAGCGTGCCCAACCCTCAATATATGCGCTATTACTCAGGAGCCGTTCGACTGGGTGCAATGATTCTCGCTCTATTGATAGGGCAAGCTGCATATGATGACCTGGAAAACCTTCGTGAACGGCTGTAATTTCACCTCCACCGATTGTGCTATTTTGCCAGTCCTGGGGATCAAACATATATTTACCAGGCTGATCACCAACTGGCGTTCTGTAACTGGCAGGGCGGCCGGTTCCTTGTTGTGGTTCTGGATAGGCCTCTACTATAAGCTCGGCTTCAGGCAGTTGATTGAACAACGTGGGTGAGAGTGCCTTGGCTCGCGACAAGACGTCTTCGGCAATGCGTTGAACTTGCTCCGGTCCTTCGATCTGATTGGTCTGATCGTCACTAGTCAGACGGACAATCTCTGCGAAATCGGTAATGCCATAGACCTCCTCGCCCAAGTCAATAACTGCTTGCCGCTGCCGCTCTACCGCAGCTTCGCCCAAGGAAAACACTGCTTCCGGCGTGCGCTTCATTGTTGAATAGCTGCGGTAGTAAGCTATATAGCATGCTCGGCCATTTGGATTCTTTGCGATGCTATGACTCTCGCGTGCCGCTTGAATGTAGTCCTCAACCAGAAAGTTCCGATATCTTTCCAATGCCGGCAGCACAGAAGTTGCAACGATATCCTCCAATTCTGAAGCAAACGCTGCATTGTCCACGCGACGACTCATAAGCGTGAGCGGCGATGTTTCCAGGGGCATACTGATCAGTCCGGTGATCTGGGTAATTACCCGCTCTACCACGCCTATATGAATCAAATAACCAGAGTCCAGCCCTTGACGAAGGTTGCTTATATCTTGGTCGACAAAGTCAGGAATGTTGCGCCAACGTTGCAGTGCTGCAGATCTATCTGCCTCATCCTCTAAAGGATGTATTTGAGCAACATTGCCAAGACTGGAATAAAAGCTGTCCATATGATCGATTGACCATAGTTCACGCTTGCATACGCGCAAATCCAGCCGAGCTTCCAAGCTTTCCTGCAGGCTGCCATAGAGCACCCATTCTGGACTACCGAGTGGAAATTCCCCGGTGGTCCCATTCAGATCTTCCAGAATACTTTCCTGTGCCGCCACATTTTCTGAAATGCCTTCCGGAGAAATATCTGACCAGCGGCTGTTATTCGGAACATCGGCATCGATTGAATAAGCCAGCTGGGGAGAAAAACTCAGTCGCTGCTGATAATAAGCGTCAGCAATAGCTAAGAGTTCTGCGCGGGCTGTCACATCGATTGTGCTCGCGACTGTATCCTCAGCAGCCTGGGTGGTAGCGGAAAAAATTGTCGCAATCAAGAATAGCTGGTTGCAGTATTTCATATTGATCTTCCTCTCCAACATTTTGTTACACAGTATCGACAATTACTAACCGAACGGTCTGCTATCGGCCAGAAGCGGACAAATTCGAACGGTGGCGATAGAGCAGAGCACTGAAAATCCTCGTGTCGATGGATGAGAAGGGGTGGCGCTTCTTCCCGGAGATCTATTCACCCGCTTTCTCGAAAAGGATGTCGGTGACGCGGCCGGCGAATACTCGGAAACCCGTGACGCGGCCGCCGTCCCGCTCGAGTGTGACACCGAGCCTGCCGGCCGTAAATTTATCCTGAGCACTGGGGCGAAGCTCCGCAGGCTCGTTGCCCGGGCGCATCAAGATCATCTCTCCATCCTCAGAGAAGATTTGCCAGGAGACATCGAGCTCCTCGCTACGGTACTCTCCTACGAGCCCGGTGAGTTGGGCAGTGGTTGGCGTGAAGGCAGGCTCGTCGCGGCCGGTCTCTTCGCCTGCAGCCTCGGTCGTCTGTGCAGCCTCCGATTCGGCATCCAACTGATCGGCCAGGACCGCGTCCACCACCTGCGCAGTGAGGCTCGACGTGTTCACGTCGCCACGGTTGCACAGCAGCGCCACGCTGGTGTGGTGGTCCACAAAACGTACGAGGTAGGCCCGGAATCCCGCCCACGCTCCGCCGTGCTGCACGCGTGGAAGTCCTCGATACTCATCTACGACTAGTCCCATCGCATAGTCGATGGTATCTCCATTGTTGAGCAGACCCTGGGTATGTAGACGAGCCAAGAGGTCCTGTCCACCCACAATAGGATCGTAGAACATGGCATCCCATCGAACCATGTCGTCGACCGACGTGATGACCTGACCGTCACCACCCATCTGGAAGTTCCAGGCATGGTCGATTCCCCACCCGCCAGCGGTAGGACTGTAACCAGTGGCCCGCTGGGTTACGATCTCGGTATTCTCGTCCCAGATGCTGGTGTGGGCCATGCCCAGCGGATCGAAGAACCGTTCCTCTAGGAATGCTCGCAGGGACTGACCCGTGACTCTTCGCACGATATTCGCCAGAAGCAGGTATCCCGAGTTGGAATACAGGAATTCCGAGCCTGGCTCAAAGTTGAGTCCTTGCTGACGGGCGATGAGCTCCACGCCATCAAATTCATCGAAGACGTTGTCGTACTCGAAGCCCTGCAGGCTCATAAGGGTGAGGTAGTCCCTCAATCCACTAGTGTGGTTCAGTAGGTGTCGGATGGTAATGGGGCGGTTGTACTCTGGCAGCTCGGGGACCCATGTCCGAACGTCATCGTCGATAGAGAGCGCTCCCTCCACGTCGAGAAGGGCCACCGCCGCCGCAGTAAACTGCTTCGATACCGATCCGATATCGAACGCGCTGGACGTCGTGATGGGAATGCCCCAGTCCAGATTGGCAAGGCCGTATCCCCGGCCGTAGGCGAGCATTCCGTCCTGGATCACGCCCAAGGCACATCCGGGGGCGTCACGCTCCACAAAAGCGAAGACCGAGTCCACCTTGGACTGCACTGAGATGGGTAGCGTCCAGCGCTGGGCCTGTGCTGGGAGGGCTGTAGCCGCAATGAGGGCCGCTGGGAGAAGGGCGCGTGCGAAGTTTATGACGCACCATGCACCGAGTCGGCGGGCTCCACGGGTGTTTTGGGGGTTTTCCCGTGTAGGCTCGATCCAGTTCGTTACCGCTCGTTCCATCTTCACTTCTCCTCTGTTTCTGTTGGTGGCTGGAAAAATTTAGGACCCTCCTCCACGGCGAGAGGTAGTATTGGCAAGTTAACTCTCATATTCGGGGAAAGCCACCGTCATGAGTGTGATTTTATATGGGCACTTGGTTCGATATATAACTCACCTTACGGCTGCTCTCGGCCATTAGCGGACGTTAGAAAACGTGGCCTTCCCAATTATTTTGCGACGCGCGGCATTAAGCTTTATCCAAGCCCTGCCCAAACATTGTTGCATTCGGCACTCTAGTTCGCAGCTAAGTATTCAATAATTTCCTTGTTGATAAAGTGAATAGCTAAGCCAGGTGCGGGACCGCTTTCTAGAAATTCGCTGTAGGCGTTTGCCCAATATCTCTTTTCATCTTCAGGCATATCAGTAAAGTTCGAAAGCAAGGAGAGCTGGATAGTCGCAAAAGAGCGGGACTGGACTGGCATATTGTCCTTTGCATAGGAAAGCAACGCCCGCATCTCTTCAAAATTCTGCTCCGCAGCGAGCTTCGTAGCGAACAGACTATAGGCGCTGACGCTTCGCATAGGAGAGTTTGTTACGCAGCTGGTCCTGTCTAGCCAACCGTCCATGAATTCATGAAACTGCGTGAGGGTCGTGGCGGTTATGGTTGATACAGGAACGAAGATATCGTCGGTGTTAAAAATTCTATCCCAGCCGTAAAGAAACGACAGCGTGCGATTATGACCGTGGTCGGTTTCCATGTTTCGTTGGTGATGGGTGATTAGTGGCATTTCTAGGCCGGCCAACAGTCGCTCATAATTTCGAGTACCTACAGAAATTGAAGGCTCGTCTTCACCTGCAGATAGTACCAAGCACTTACCTGCAAACTGTTCTCGGTGTTGAGAGGCAGCGATGGTAATACCCTCATAATAATCATATCGATACCACAACGATGGACTGCCCGCGATGTAGGAATCGAACAGTTGCGGCTCCGTCATCAATGTCTGCAGCGTAAATATGCCGCCAAGGCTGTAGCCGAATAGTACCTTGTGAAAGAAGGGGCCGTAGTTCTCTTCGGCATAGGGAATCAGGCTATCTTTAATGAAACGGATCATGGCGTCGGAGTCAGGATTTGTTATCTGCCCGTCCTCCCATTCGGGAGAGCCTTCGACCGCGTCAACGGGCGTAGGTGGCACGAGGTCTCGAGTGCGGTCAGCCATGGGGACGCCAATGATCACAGCATCTTCGACTTCAGTAACCAATACTCTAGCGTTGTCATCCATTGCTATTACTAGCACTCGATTGTTGGGGATGATATTGCGGTTGTAAACAATTGTGATGGGCTGCAGACTACCGTCTCGATCTAGAAAATCGATCTCCTCGACAATCTGCGGCTGGGTCTGCTGTGCCTTATACTGTGCAATGAGATTCGCCTCGATCTGCTGTCGTGCAGCCAAGGTAGAATCTGCATCTGAGGCCAGTACTGGCGATAGGAAAGAGGATACTAAAAAGATTGTAAGGAATTTTTTGATGTTCATCGATCTTCTCCTGGAAGGGTGAATGAGTGGTTATCTGTAGAAGCTGACAATTCAAAACACATAACATTTGTATAAGTGTACATGCCCGCTTTTCCTACAATTCGCTCCACTTGAGCGTCCGCCAATAGCGACCATTAACACTACTGAATCTTTACTGTGACTCCATTTATCCTGCACTCTTATCATAACTACCTACGCACTGGCTCAGCTAGAGAGTCAAAAGCATAGCTGGCTTCGATGCGGCGCGATAATTCAGCGATCAGTTGCCCCCCCATAAAACCATTGGTCATAATGGCATAGCCATAACCATTGACTTTGTGTGCTGTTAACTGAGCCTGGAACCCCCAGTTAGATCCGCCGTGGTCAAAGTACCAACCTTCACCGCGTTTTGAGAGGGAGAACCCTACCGCAAACGGACCGACTCCTACCGGGCTTAACATCTCCCTTGTCGAGGCCTGACTCAGCACCTTGTTAGAATGATTCTGATAAGAGAGTTGCACCTCAATGGCGAACTTTGCGAGATCTGTCGAAGTCGTCCACAGACCCGCCGCTGCTAATTCCGGATAGACGTGCCATTTTGGTCCCATCGCTGCCCCTGAAATACCATGGGCACGCGCTGCGTTGCGATCTCGATCAACAGGTAGTGGCTGCGCAAAGGTGCTCGATGACATGCCGATTGGATCCAACACCATGTCTTGTAGCAGTTCAGCATAAGGCTTGTCATAGCTGTCCAGCAGCAGTTGTTGCAATATCGTCACGCCACCGCCGGAATAATGGTAAGCGGTCATCGGTGGCCGGGCCATGCGAACTATGCCGACATTGGATTGTTCTGCACCATCGAAAATTTGCGGTAAGCTTGGGAGTGCTACCTGCGGCTCGTATCCCGGGAACCCTAAGCCATCACCCAGACCTGATGTGTGGCTAGCAAGCATACGCGGCGTGACGAATGCTGATTCTGTGTGCTCTGACTCGGGGATTTGCCATGAAGACAATAACTTGTTTACATCCTCATCGATGGAGAACCTGCCATCCTCGGCAGCCTTTAGTAACGCCATGGCATTCACCGGCTTGCTGATCGAAGCGGCTTGAAACAGGGTTTGTGTATTCACCGCTGCCCCACTCTCTACATCGGCTATGCCGTAGCCTTTAGCCCAATGAATCTCAAAATCGCGAATCACTGCAATGCTTACACCCGGCACATTAAAGCGCTCGAGTAGTTCGTCAATGGAAAGTTCGGATACGTCAATATCCGGGTCAGCCAGGCCTTGCTCGATGCGCGCCTGGTAGTCTTGCCCGTGGGCAGCGACACCGAATAAGCTTAGGGTGAGAAAGGTCAGTGAAGCAAATCTGTATTTCTTCATTTAAATGCCGCTCAAGTTAGTTTCCGGCCAGTGTCCTGAATACCCGATAATCATAGTAGCATTAAACGATAATAATGCTGCAATGTTTGCTATCTCAATGTCCTTGGGCTAGTTTACTATATTGGGTCATAGTCGATTAATCAGGGGCGTAGTTCGATGTTTGGCAGTGGCCGTAGAGCGCAGGCAATTGGCCGGTACTTGATACCGGGTTTGGTTTTTCAATCTGTCATTGTCGGTGGTGGATACGGGACCGGGCGTGAGATTGCAGAATTCTTTGTGGGGCATGGGCCGCTAGGCGGACTGCTCGGCATGTTGGTCGCTGCACTTGCCTGGAGCGTGGTGCTTGCCATTGCCTTTGAGTTCGCGAGACTGACAAAAGCTTACGACTACCGCAGTTTTTTTAAGGAATTGCTGGGTCCGTTTTGGGGCCTCTTCGAAGTCGTATACCTGCTTATTGCGCTGCTAGTCCTGGCAGTACTGGGCTCTGCATCGGGCGAGTTGCTCAGCGAATCCTTAGGTGTTCCGAAAACGATCGGAGCGTTGATTCTGATGTCGGCGGTTGGCGCGCTGGTTTACTTCGGTAGCAAAGCTGTAGAGAAAGCACTCGCGTACTGGTCCATCCTTTTGTATGTGGTTTACGCGGTGTTTTTCGTTTGGATGATTTGGGTGTTTGGCGACACAATCGGTGAGCATCTTTCCAGCGGCGAAGTTATCGGTGCATGGCATCTGGATGGACTTCGTTATGCGGCCTACAACCTGAATGGCCTGGCGGCAGCATTGTTCGTTCTTTCGCATCTCGAGAGCCGGAAAGAAGCGATAGGCGCAGGATTGCTCGCAGGCGTGATTGGTATCGTTCCGGGCATCTTTGTATTTGTGTCGATGCTTGCGCAGTACCCGCAGATAGCGGATGTGCCAGTGCCGATTACATCTCTGTTGCAGGCACTCAACGCACTTTGGTTCCTCGCCATTTTTCAAATTGTTCTGTTCGGTACCTTTATCGAAACCGGTGCGGGCATCATTCACGCTATTAATGAACGGGTTGCTGGTGCGTTTAATGACGCGGAGCGCGTATTTCCGTCTTGGGGACGGCTAGCGATTGCTCTCGGCATGATGGCCGTGGCGGTTTTCCTAGCGGATGCAATCGGCATTATTGGTCTGATAGCGCAGGGCTATGGAATGTTGTCCTATGCGTTCATAGCCATTATCGTCATTCCTTTGCTGACGATCGGGGTACGCCGAATCCTCACTCAAAAAACACCCAGCGATTCGCAGGTGCTGCCTTCGAATACAGATAAATCATAATAATGTCTCTAGAAAAACTCGATCCCATGCACCTGCAAGCCCCCTATCTCATCTACTTTGGTGATGTCACCGAGTTGGGCTTTGCCAAGACCGGCCTTGGACTAATCCAATGGCGAAAGGAACTGTGTGCCGGGCAATTCCGACTTCCTGGATGCGGCGTTGACGGCGGCATTGCGGAGATGTCGATCGATGCAGCTCAGGCAGCGGGCGTTAGATCAGTCATTGTTGGCGTTGCGCCCGCGGGTGGAGCACTCCCGGCTTCCTGGGTGAAGGATCTCGCTGAGGCGGCGCGCCAGGGTATGGATATTGTGTCGGGCCTGCATGTTCGATTGAGCGAATTTTCGGAGCTTGTTGCCGCGGTTGCCGAATCGGGTGCGCAATTGATCGACATCCGCATTCCGCCGCGCCGAATTGGTGTGGCGACCGGCGAGAAACGCAGCGGACGCCGAGTGTTGGCAGTCGGCACCGACTGCGCGGTCGGCAAGAAGTACACCGCGTTGGCTATAGAGAGAGAAATGCGAAGCCGAGGCTGGTCCGCGGATTTTCGAGCGACCGGGCAAACCGGAATCATGATTGCCGGCAGCGGCGTGCCGATAGACAGCGTGATCGCAGATTTCATTTCGGGTGCCGCAGAACTGGTTTCTCCGGCGGCGGCGGACGATCATTGGGATGTTATTGAAGGGCAGGGTGCGTTGTCGCACCCGAGCTATGCAGCCGTGAGTCTCGGGCTATTGCACGGGTCACAGCCGGATGCTCTCGTTCTGTGTCACGACGCAAGCCGCACGCGGGTCTTGGGGTTGGGCTCCGATCAGATCTACCCATTGCTGTCCCTGAACGAGACAATTCGCGGCAACCTTGAGGCCGCTCATCGCGTCAATCCGCTTGCCCGGTTTGTCGGTGTATCGGTAAATTCCAGCGGTCTCGAAGCCTCCGAGCGGTCCGGCGTGCTTAGTCGCTACGAAGAAGAAACCGGCTTGCCTGCCGTGGATCCGATTATCGATGGGCCGGGTCGAATTGTGGATCGCATCGAGCAAGAATTCGAATTTCATAAGGAAGTAGCATGAGACTAAGTATCGACACTCGCGAATACGCACTTAAGAAACCGTTTAGAATTACCGTTCACCCGACTACGTCTGATCTTTGGGGATAACGAGCATGTCCAAGACGACAGAGACAAAATTAGAGCCTGCAAGTCAGGACTCTGGAGAATCGATCCTAAGCCGACAGCTTAAGGATGCGATCGTCAGTCAGATACTCGCGCCGGGGCAGAAAGTCACCGAAACAGGCTTAGCAGAGCTCTTGTCCACCTCACGCACAGTAGCTCGCGGTTTGATGGAGCAGCTTACAGTACAGAATTTTCTGGTATCGATCTCGCCGCGCATGACACTTGTTGCGCCGTTGACAGTTACATCCATCAAAGAAAACTTCATGCTTCGCAGAATGATACTGCCAGAGCTTATTTCGACGTCGATAGAGAGTGTCGATATGGACGCCCTCTCGGTATTGAATAAGGCCGTCGAGACATTGAAAGTCGACAAAGACAACGATGATCAAGTTCTGGAACTATTGCGACTAAATCGTCAGTTCAACCTCATGTTGTTTGCAGGCAGCAAGTACGAACTGCCTGTGAGCTGGGCGACGCTACTTGAAGACATGGCTATGCGCATTTACTGGATCTATGTAAGGCAGCACGGCAAGTTGCCGTTCGCGGCGACTCATCATAAGAATCAGATCAAAGCGATGCAAGAAGACGACCCAAAACGGGTCCAGGCCCTCGTCCGCAAGACATTGACTCAGAATGAAGATCGAATTCTAAGTGCCGTATTGTCGAGCGACCACTTTTATTCACACGACCTGATCGTTTAATCCTTATTTTGGATCAATCAGTCACCCACTCACTCACTTAATGGAGTCAGTTTAATAATGAAAATATTTCCCCGTAGTGCATTTGCCCTGCTTGTCACTCTCTTAACGATTCCCCAACTTGCACTGGCTCAATCCGCGGAATTGGAAGCTCTGGTTGAGTCCATTGCCGCAGAACATGTAGGTTCCTCGCTCGCTGGATTGAGTGTGGGGGTTGCCAGGGGTGACCAGATTCTTTTCCAGAAGAGTTATGGCCACGCCAATTTGCAATGGCAGGTGCCGATGCCAATTGACGCTGTCCATGAAATTGGCTCGGTCACTAAACAGTTCACAGCCGCAGCGATACTTCAACTTTACGGGTTGGAGCAGCTAGATCTGGATGCTGATCTCAACGAGTACCTGCCGGACTTCGATACTCAGGGCAGAAAAATTTCAGTACGCCGGCTGATGGATCACACTTCAGGCATCAAGGGATTTACGGAAATGCCCGAATATGGAGAATTCAGTAAACGAACGCTACCCAAGGAAACCTTACTACGCCTGATCGAAAAACAAGCCTATGAGTTTGAGCCCGGCGAGGCGATGATCTATAACAACTCGGCTTATTTTTTTCTGGGTCTGATTATTGAGGCAGTGTCCGGCCAGTCTTTCGGGGACTATGTAAACGACAAACTATTTGTTCCAGCAGGCATGGCAAACAGTTCTTATTGCAGTAACAGCGAACTGGTCGAGAAGAAAGCGCAGGGATATCAATCTACACCTGAAGGTCTGGAACTCGCCACATACCACGATCACACTTGGCCGTATGCCGCTGGATCACTCTGTTCTACTGTGTCAGATCTGCTTGTCTGGAATCAGGCGCTACACCATGGCGAGCTGTTATCACCGGCGCTCTATGAAATGATGATCACGCCTGTGCCATTGACAGATGGAACTCCTATCCGTTATGCGATGGGAGTTAATCACTACCAACACCCCACAGGGAGAGTCATTGAGCACGGAGGCGGGATCGACGGATTCCTTTCCCATTCGCGCTTTTACCCTGACGAAGATGTGACAATTGTTGTTCTGCAAAATACCATGGCACGGCCGGGCCCGGCCGCAATTGCAAACCAGATAGGAGAGCATTTGTTCGGTATTCAGGAAGAGCCTGAAGCACAAACATTTTCCGGGGATCTTTCTGCCTATACCGGAACTTACCGGGGGCCGGCCCGTGGCGCAACACTTACAGCGACAGTAGCAAGTGATGGAGGCGAGTTAAAACTTACCCTTCAGGCTGGAACCAACACCCGTCCGACCCAAACTCTAAGTTATTCTGGCGAGAACACTTTTTCCCAGAGCAATGTCCGCTACATTTTTGAATTGGCTGAAGGATCAGATGATGAATCGGTGTTGCGCATTGACTCCCCTGGTAGTCATTACGTGTTGAGAGGCTATGATGATTAAAGTATCGCTACGTGGTTCGCTTGTCCTAATATTTGTCCTATCTCTCTATGCCTGTTCAGAGCCGGTGTCCTACGATTTCATTTTACGGGGCGGTACGATCGTTGATGGCAGCGATAGTGCGCCTTTTGTTGGTGACGTTGCCATCAGCGGAGATCTTATTGCTGCAATTGGAAATCTGGAATCCGCTTCAGCGGCAGTTGAAATCGATGTCACCGGTCTTGTTGTAGCACCTGGTTTTATTAATATTCACAGCCATGCCGAGGCGCAGGGAATATCTACGGCAGTGAATATGCTGAGCCAGGGAGTGACTACGGAAATTGTAAACGCTGATGGTGGCGGTCCAGTCGATTTACAGGAACAAATAGCGTCGATTGAGAACATAGGCTTGGCAGTTAATATCGGGCCCATGATCGGTTTTAACAGCGTATGGCGAGAAGTTGTAGGCATTGATGAAGTAAGGCCAAGCTCGACGCAAATCCGGCAAATGCAGGCTCTTGTTCTGGAGGGATTGGAGGCAGGCGCCTGGGGAGTTTCAGCCGGTCTGGATTATGTGCCCGGCTACTACGCCACCACCAACGAAGTCGTGGAAATACTCGCGCCCTTCGCGGAATGGAATGTCGTGTTTGCAAACCATGACAGGGTCACGCCGGAAAGCAATTTCAGTTCCATTGCGGGTATGAGTGAGACCATCGCAATCGGTGAGGCTACTGGTCTTATACCGCTGGTAACCCATATGAAGGTGCAGGGTTGGGAGCAGGGCAGTGCATCGACTATTCTTGATCTGATGAGTGCGGCGCGTACTTCCTTTACCGGTGGAGCGGTTGCGGATGTATATCCTTACCTGGCAGGCCAAACCGGTTTGCAATCTCTCATTATACCGTCCTGGGCACAGGCAGGGGGACGGGACGCGATGCTGGCTCGTTTCAGCGACCCTGAACTCAGAGCACAGATTATCAGCGAATCCGAGCGAGCGCTGGAGCTTCGTTTTGGTGGCCATCAGGGTGTCTATCTATTGCAGTCTCAGCGGGAATTAACCGATGCTATGCAGGAATTAGAGCTGGATTCGCCTGGTGAGGCAGTCATTCAATTGTTGGAAGAGGCAGGTCAGGGCATTATCGCTCGATTCGGTCTTGAAGCAGACCTGGTGGAGATCATGCAACACCCAACTGCATCTATTGCCTGTGATTGTGGCGCGTCAACATCGGACCGAATTCACCCGCGCTATTGGGGAAGTTATCCGAAAGTACTGGGTGAATTCGTTCGGGAAAAACAGCAGCTGACACTCGAAAATGCGATTTACAAGATGTCAGGGCTGCCGGCAAAAACCATAGGAATGAATGATCGCGGCGTGATCAGGCCTGGCATGTTCGCAGATATTGCCGTGTTCAACCCTGATACGGTAATTGACCATGCTACCTACGATAATCCTTCGCTGATGTCAGATGGCATCATCTATACTCTGGTGAATGGGCAGATCGCGTGGAACAATGGTACTGCTACCGGTGTTCAAGCGGGGCGCGCTCTGCAACGCGAGCAGTTACCTTAGCTTGTTATTATTTATATGAATTTGATACTGAAATGATTGGGAGCACTGAAAATGTCTAGGGCAATTTCAAGATTATTACTTATTATCTCAACAAGCTTTTTGCTTGCGTCATGTGGTGAGGAGCAAGTTAGCGCACCTCAAAAAACAGATGACCAACTGGCCGTTGATGCCTTATTTAGCGAGTGGGACAAACCCGGCTCCCCCGGCGCATCGGTTGCCATTATCCGAGATGGTAAAATAGACTATTCAAGCGCATATGGTGAAGCGCAAGTTGAATATGGTATCCCCATTACCCCTGAAACAATTTTTCATGTCGCTTCTATCACAAAGCAATTCACAGCCTTTGGCATTGCCCTTTTGGCAGAGCGCGGTGAACTTGACTTGGATGATGATATCCGCAAATACATCCCCGAAGTGCCAGATTTTGGCACCACAATAACTTTGCGGCAATTAGGTCATCACACATCAGGCCTTCGAGATCAGTGGAGTTTATTGGGCCTTGGCGGGTGGCGGCTTGATGACGTTATTACCCTGCCCCAAGTTATGAAATTGATTGAGCGCCAAGAGGCTTTAAACTTTCCACCAAACTCAAAATACACATATTCAAATACAGGCTTTACCCTAATGGCTGAAACCATTGCCCGTGTTGGCGGAAAGCCCTTTCCCATTTGGATGGAAGAAAATGTCTTTTTACCGCTTGGAATGGACAACACCCTAATTTATGACGACCATGAGAAAATCGTAAATAACAGGGCTTATTCATATCGATTTGGGGAAGATGGCTTGAAAAAAGCTGTCCTTAGTTATGCAGTAGCAGGCGCCACAAGCTTATTTACAACAGCTGATGACTTGAGCATATGGCTCAACAACTATTCAACCATGCGGGTTGGTGGGGAAACCGTGAACACCATTATGAAAACCAAAGGCATTTTAAATAGTGGTGAGGAAATAGAATATGCTTTTGGTGTTGAAAACTCAGAATATCGCGGCCTTAATACTTTAGGGCACGGAGGTGCTGATGCTGGCTTTCGTTCAAATGTGATTTATTTTCCCGAGCATAAATTAGGTGTGACGGTTTTAAGCAATTTGGCAAGTTTTGATCCCGGTGGGTTGGCGCGAAAAATAGCTGACATTTATTTGGGTGAGCATATGACACCCCTTGAAGAGAAAGAGGCGCCCGTTGAGAGAATGGCCCTTGAAGCTGTTGAGGTAAGCGGTGATGTGCTTAATGCTTATGTGGGTGATTATTATTCAAGAGAGCTTGAGACAAGCTATAGAGTGAAGATTAATGACGGAGGGTTAATTGCCGTCCATTCTCGCCACCCAGACATTACCTTAAATGCCCTAGGGGTGGACCTGTTTAGTGCGAGCGCATGGTTCTTTCGTGAGGCCACATTTGAGCGGAATGAGGCTGGAGATGTATCCGTTATGTCTGTTTCATCTGGCCGCGTTACAGATTTGAAGTTTGAGAAAATTGAATAGGGGGGACATTAATCCCTCCCCATTGATTTTTAATTAGCAAAGAGATTTTGAGTGTGGTTACCATAAACACCCTTTCTTTTTCTGCAACATTACACGGAACACCTACCGATCGAAATTATGCCGATCGCCAGATTCCCTGCTTTTATTAGTGTCCCCGATGGCACTTCCTCGATGGAGAGAGATGCATTGAAACATCCAATCATTGCCAGAATTTCATTATGTTTAATATTGCTCATTGCAGGCGTTGCATCAGCGCAGGATTACCAGGCACCTACCGAAATTGAAATTGATGCCCTGGTTCAGCGTGCGCTGGAAGCGTTTGACATACCCGGCATCGCCGTTGGCATTATCCAGGACGGTGAAATCATCCATGCCAGGGGATACGGTGTGCGGAAACTGGGCGCGCCGGAAAGAGTCGACGCCGACACCCTGTTTCAGATCGCGTCAAACACCAAGGCCATGACTTCGGCGGCGCTTGCCATTCTGATGGACGAAGGCAAGCTGACATGGGATGACAAAGTGACCGATCACATCGCCGAATTCCGCATGTATGAGCCCTATGTCAGCCGCGAATTCACGATCCGGGACCTGCTCACCCATCGCAGCGGCCTGCCTCTCGGCGCTTGTGATCTGCTGTTCTGGCCAGAGGCACAGAGCACGATCGATGAGGTCATTAACGCCTTGCAATATTTGAAACCCGCAACCAGTTTTCGCTCGACCTACGCCTACGATAATTTGCTGTATCAGCTTGCCGGTGAAGTCGTCACCCGCGCTAGCGGCGTCTCCTATACGGATTTTATCGAACAGCGCATCTTCGCGCCTCTCGGCATGAATGACTGCAAAGCCAACCACTCCAGAGTGCCCACAGCTGCCAATGAAGCGACTCCCCATGCCATGGTGGGTGGAGAACTTGAAACCCAGACTTTCCATCAGGCTACAGGCAGTTTGGCGGCAGCCGGTGGTGTCAATTGCAACATCAATAGCCTATTGAAATGGCTGGACCTACAGCTCAATCATGGCGAAATGGCAAGTGGTGAAAATTTATTTTCCAAACAACGCCACGCGGAAATGTGGACACCGGTGACCATCACCAATGTGATACCGGCCGCCGCGCCAGGCAACAAGGTTGCGATGACCTTCTATGCGCTGGGCTGGAATATTTCTGAAACCATGGGCCACCAAACCATTACTCACACTGGCGGTTTGGGCGGCATGCTTACGTCGACAGTCATGATCCCGGAGAAAAATCTCGGCATCCTGGTTTTGACCAACCAGGCCAATGGCCACGCACGGGGCGCCATTATCTCGGAGCTGCTATCAGGCTATCTCAAGCATGACCAGGCGATGGATTTCGAAGCTCGCGTTGCCGCTTCGCGGCAAGGCAGCGACGATGCATTGGAAGAGATGGCCAGAGTGTGGGCTGAGCGCGATGTCAGTATAAAACCAAGTCTCTCACTCGATGCCTACGCCATGACTTATGTCGACAATTGGTACGGTGATGTCACTATTGCAATGGATGGAGAAGCGTTGCGATTTGTCTCTCACCGCAGCGCGAAACTGACCGGCCTGCTGCGACACTTCGAAGGCGATACTTTCATCGTCGAGTGGGATGACCGCGCCTATGTCGCCGATGCATATCTCAGCTTCAAACTGACTGAAGACCGCGACATCGAGCGTATTGAAATGGCGGAGTTCGATCCGCGCACTGATTTCAGCTTCGATTTCTGGGACCTCGATCTGCGGCCAAAGAAGTAGCGTTAACACATACGCCATTTATAGGGTACTGACAAGTTAACTCCCAATCTGTCAGGATCTGGCGTATGACTCAATCAAAAATGTACAAGCGCCATCGGTTCCCTCCTGAAATAATTCAATACGCCGTGTGGCTATACCATCGATTTAATCTGAGCGACCGCGACGTTGAAGACTTGATGGCCGAGCGGGGCATCACAGTCAGCTATGAAGCCATTCGTCTCTGGTGTAATAAGTTTGGTTCGAAATATGCTCAAAGGTTAAGAAGAAAACACCAAGGTTACGGTGACACTTTCTTCATTGATGAGGTGTTCGTTAAGATCTAGGGTAGGCAGCATTACCTATGGCGAGCAGTGGACCAGGATGGTGAAGTGGTTGATGTATTCTTGCAGAAGAAGCGGGATGGCAAGGCCGCAAAGCGCTTCTTTAGGCGGTTATTGCGCAAACACAAAGGCGAGCCTCGTAAGATTGTCACGGATAAATTGAGAAGCTATAACGTGGCTCACAGAGAACTGATCCCTGAAGCGATTCACGATACGACTCAGTATGCCAACAATCGATGTGAGCTGTCGCACGAGCCTACACGGGTCAGAGAGCGGGGTATGAGGAAGTTCAAATCGATGGAGCAGGCACAGCGTTTCTTGGGTGCACACGCAGCGGTTTATAACTTGTTCAATCTGTGTCGTCATTTGGTGTCAGCAGAAAACTACCGGTATTTTCGTGCGCGCGCCTTTTCTGCTTGGGGAAAGGTAGTGGCAATATAGAAAGGCCTAATCGAAGTTTTTCTCGGTTTCAGCAGTTAACTTGTCAATACCAAAAACAGGGAGCAGCGATGAAAGGAAGCAATACTCGGAAGCAGCCACCGGACTAGAACGGCCGGATCTGTTCGCGTTCTAAAATACTCTTACTCGTTCTATCCAGTAGCCTGGAAATGAAGAGAGTAAGCAATTATCTCTGACCTTCTATGTGCTGATGCTTTGAGAATCTACGGATCTTCCAACCTGCGGCCGGGACAGGATGACCCATTAATTGCTGTAACTCTGAGCAGATTAATGCCCAGATTGGCAAATGCGTCCATGTCGGAACAGCGCACATGGGTGAACCGCAGGTCTAGCTCGGCGCCTTCTCCTAGGCCCGAGTTAAGCAACAGAGGCTGTACGTTATAGAGCGACCAGTTTTGTGCCAGGCTCAATTCATCCAGTTCACTAAGGCCGGCAAGAGCGCTCACGTCAGTAATGTCGTTGTTCTCGAGCCGCAGTACTTTTAATGCGTGTAACCGCCTAAGTGGGGCAATGTCTGCAATCTTGTTATTGCTGAGAAACAAATGCTCCATGTCGATCATGTTACTCAGAGCGCTAACATCCCAGATGGCATTGTCATTCAGACTGAGCTGCTCCATGTTGGTCATGCCACGCAGTGCACTGATGTCTTCTATCTGGTTGTTATTGGCCCAAAGTAATATAAGTTCATTCAGGTTCGCAAGGGGACTAATGTCTTTAATCTCACTCTCATAAATACGTAGATGGGTGAGTTTGGTGAGATTAGCCAGAGGGCTGATATCGGATATGGCATTGAGATGAATGCGCAGCAATCGCATTTCCGTCAGCCCGGCAAGCGGACTGATGTCAGTGATGCCATTGAACACTACATTGGGGTCACGGCCGTCATCCATATCGAGATAGTGTTTAAGTTGATGTGGATACAAACCATGCACATGTAACTGACGCAGCTTAGTGAGTCCTGCCAAGGGACTGATGTCGAAGATTGGGTTTTCGCTGACGATGAGTTGTTCGAGATTGATCAACTCACTTAGAGGGCTAAGATCACTGAACCAGTTAGTGTGCAGATTCAGGTTAACCAGATTCGTCATGCTGCGTAGCGGGCTGATGTCAGTAATCAGGCGATTGAGTAAATTCAGTCGGGTTAAGCCGGTGAGATTCTGAATGCCTTCTAGGCTCTCGAAGGGTTTGTCCGGGGAGGGTCTTAAGGTGCCGCCGTAAACTACTCGTTCAATAGTGGTGCCAACAACTAGCCGTTCTAATTCGGCGGCTTGTCCGCAACTTAGGGCTGCTCCCACCTCTAATTCAAGCGCTTCATTAACCACTTCGGCCAGGTCAGCATCGGCGAAGGTTACAATCGCATCCGCCGAAAAATCCCGGCAATGATCCGTCGGGAATAGCGTAGTTTGTGCCTGCACGTTAATAAAGGGATAGCACAGTAAAGTAAGTGTAATCAGCTTTGATAAGCGTGAGCGAAGATTCATTGGAATTTCCTTCTTCATAGTTTTTGTTCTTTATAGATAGCTTTGATGAGGCAAATTAATTAATGATCACCAAATTCAATTTCAGCAACAGCGATTCCACTCTCGCCCGCAACCGAATAGAGCAAATAGGTTTTATCGCCTTCGGAATAGATAGCTGGATCCCGAAGTTGGTGGACCGGCACATCGATATAGCCTCTTCTGGAAGGTTCTAGGGGCAGATTAGCGCCCTCGTAGTCTAATTCGGGACGCAGTACCTCTGCCGGTTCAGAAGCAGTCCATTCCTGCCAATCATCCGTTAACGCAATGGTCGAAAGTAGAATTCGTTCCGGCTCTTGTCCAGCTTGGGTGAAGAATACATAAAGTTGATCATCACGAATCAATAGGGCGGAGTGCCGCATATCTCTGTTGAAAACCTGAGGGCCTGCTTCGAAATCTGACAAACCATCGATTGAGCGATACAGGTAACCAGGCATGCTCATGGCATAAAAGAAATCACCCTGTTTAATCACACGAAAGTAAGGACGACCTAACTCCTCTTCTTTGCCTTCGAAATTAATGCCGTCTTGAGACACAGCTGCACGTGTGAATTGTCTGCCTACATCCTTGCCATGTATGTACATCACTATTTGCTGAAGATCTTCGCGCACGTGCACATCCGGTGAGGCGATATGTGCATAGTTAGGCGCATTGGATCCTGGAGCCGGTGAACAGGGCGGGCAAGTAGTGGGAAATAAGGAGTCTTCGAGTGTTAAGGTGCCGGGCGAATACACAGTCCAGGGGCCAGTAACTTCATCGGCATAGGCCATGCGAATGTAGGTGCCGCGGTGATCTGCAAAATACAGGTAGTAGTTGCCCAGCGGATTCTCTGCCCAATCAGGCACCTTTATCAACGAGGGTCCCTGGATATTGCCGCCCATACGAGCATCCATCTCAGGAGTGATGATAGGGCCGTCGCCTAGGCGGGTGACAGTGATATTGGCTTGCTCTGCCGCCTGTGCAGCAGAAAACAAGACAGATAAGGAATACAAGAGTAGAGCTAGGGATTTTGTTGTTTTCATAATAGTGTGGTCACTGGCAGTGGGGTTTAAAAGAGCGAATAGTACGATTCAACGCAAAGAGATCACGGTTTTTGGATTCGGCTCGTAGAGAATGGGCGGAATAAAAGGTATCTTCTAAGCTAAGAGTTGTCCAGTTCAGTGAGTGGGGCGGTGCAGACAAGTCGTGGACTTGTCCTGCATACACTAGGTATATGTGATACTACTAACTGAAGATTCTGTTACGCACATATTTTTAGGGGAGAAAGAGCAAATGAAAACTTCTAAATTGCTGGTCGCGGCTGTTGCACTGCTTGGGTTGCAGGGCGTATTCGCCCAAGAGCAGATCACCTACAACGAGCACGTGGCCCAAATAATCAATGAGAATTGCGTGGTGTGTCACCAAGATGGCGGCATCGGCCCCATGCAGCTCACCAATTTTGATCAGGTGCGCCCCTGGGCCCCGCTGATTCAACTGAAGGTGGCCAATCGCGAAATGCCGCCCTATGCCTATGATCACGGTATTGGTATCCAGGACCTGGTTGGCGACTGGCGCATGCAGCAGGAAGATATCGATACCATTGTGGCCTGGGTAAATGCCGGTTCCCCAAAGGGTGATCCTGACGTGATTCCACCTGTTGCTCAGGTGAAAACTCCAAGCCAATGGAACTTCGAAGCCGAACTTGGCGCGCCGGACCTGATCGTGCCTTCATCCTCCTATGATGTCCCCGCCAACGGTAATGACCTGTGGATAAGGGAGATTGTTGACCCCAGAGTAACTGCGGCAGTTGCAGAGCGTTGCATTAAGGCAGTTCAGGTGAAGCCCCGCGGAGATGCAGCGGCTGTAGTCCACCACGCAAATTCCATCATCTTTATCGAGGACGAATACGGAGAGCTTCGCCGAAATGGCATGCTCACCGAATACGCCATGGGCAAATGGGGCGAGAAAGTGCCTGGCGATGTCTGTCGTACCCTGCCTCCCGGCGCACAAATACAATGGAATATCCATAATTTCCCCGGTGGCGTTGGTGCAACTGCCCAGGGCGAGATGATCGAGGACAACGTGGTTGAAATCGGCCTGTGGTTCCACGACGAAGAATTCGGTGAACAGGAAGGCGTCTACAGGCAGGACCTGACGAACTACCGGATCGAGCAACAGGGCGATCTTGTGATTCCACCCAACGGCTATCAAATGACTCAGGGCTTCCACACCTTTGACCATCCGGTGCGTATCGATAGTTTCCAGCCCCATGGTCACCTGCGCATGAATGCCGCCAGTTTGGAGATTTTCTATCCGGAAACCGGCCGTACAGAGCCGGTCAGCCAAATCTCCAAATGGAGTGCTACCTGGCATCACAACCATATCTACGATCCCGAAGCCGCACCGCTGCTGCCAGCCGGCGCGGTTCTGGTACTAAAGCAGTGGTATGACAACACCGCTAACAACCCCAACAACCCGGATCCTGATATGTGGGTGGTGGGCGGTAGCCGCACCGGCGATGAAATGACTCACGCCTGGATCGCCGTTACGCACCTGGACGATGAAGGCTATGAAAAACTGGTTGCCGAAAGAGAAGCCAAGCAGAAACGCTCTCTAGCAGGCAGTGACTGATTTACAAAAGAGCCTTCTGCTCTCGTTAAAGCAGGTCGTCCGTTAACGGTAATTGATCGGGCGGCGCTCGCTTGGACGTAAACACACTGAAAAATCGTTGAAATATCGCGTTAGGTGATCGAGCAGCTGTGCGCTGCTAGTAACTTTTGCCAGGAACATTGAGAAACAATTCATGCCAATCACCCGCAGCACCTCTAAAAACATGCCCACTCAGCTAATTGCCTTCTCATCCCTCCTCTTGTCACTAGGCACCTTCAATTACTCGCAAGCCCAAGACCAGGAATGGCGCACCTACGGAGGTGACCTAGCGAGTACCCGTTATTCTCCACTGGACACAATCAACGGTGAAAACTTCAACCAGTTAGAGCTAGCTTGGGAATTCGACACAAGTAACTTTGGCCGTAGCCCAGAATTCAATTTTCAATCAACACCATTGATGGTTGATCGAACAATCTATACCACTGCCGGAAGCAGACGCGCTGTTGTTGCTCTGGACGCTTCGAGTGGAGAGATTCTCTGGGTGTCCCGCCTTGATGAGGGAGAGCGCGCTTCTAACGCACCTCGCCGATTGTCGGGCCGTGGGCTGGCATGGTGGGATGATGGCAGCGACAAGGGAAGAATCATTTATGTGACACCTGGCTACCAGATGATTGCTCTGGATGCGGCAAGCGGGGAACGCATCGAGGATTTTGGACTCGATGGCATTGTAGATTTAAAACAAGAGTTCGATCAGGACTTGGATCTGACTACAGGTGAAGTAGGGCTCCATGCCGCTCCTATTGTTGCCAATGGCGTTATCGTTATTGGTTCGGCATTCCGCGCTGGCAGGATGCCTACATCTCGAGAGAAACCGAAAGGTCATGTACGAGGCTTTGACGCGCGAACTGGAAATCGGCTTTGGATTTTTCACAGCATTCCTCAGGCCAATGAATACGGCAATGACACCTGGCTGAATAATTCTTGGTCTTATACGGGGTATGGCGGTGTCTGGGCGCAAATGACAATCGATGCTGCGCTTAATACGGTCTATCTGCCTACCGAAACTGCCACGGGAGATTCCTATGGAGGTCATCGGCACGGAGACAATCTCTTTACTAACAGCGTGGTGGCACTCGATCTTACAACCGGTGAGCGGCAATGGCATTTTCAGACTACTCATCACGACGTGTGGGATTGGGATATTCCTGCCGCGCCAATTCTTCTTGACCTGACCATCGACGGGCGCACTCGCGCCGCTATAGCGCAACCAGTGAAACAGGGCTTCACCTTTGTGTTCGACCGGGAGACTGGAGAGCCGCTATTTGAAATTGAAGAAGTGCCAGTACCTGCATCCGATGTGCCGGGTGAGCGTTTGTCACCCACCCAGCCGATTCCTGTTAAGCCTCCACCCTTCGCTAGGCAGGGGCTCAACGACGATGAACTAATCGATTTCACGCCTGAGCTGAAAGCCAAGGCACGAGAGATACTCTCTCAATACCGCTATGGCGACATCTATGCGCCTCCGTCTCTGGCTGAGGCCGATGACGGCACGTTCGGCACGCTGTTTATGCCCTCGCAAACCGGTGGGGCCAACTGGCCAGGGGGAGCTGCCGATCCGGAAACCGGCATCATGTATATTTTCAGCAAGTCCGATGTGGGTCGAATGTCTATGAGCAATCGCCCGGACCGCTCAGACATGGACTATATAAACCTGCAATTGCGAAATGCGCCGCGATTGAGTGTGGATGGCTTGCCCTTGATCAAACCACCCTATGGCCAGATTGTGGCGCTGGATTTGAACGAGGGTGAAATCCTCTGGGATGCAGTTCATGGTGAGACACCGGATTCCATTCGCAATCATCCCGCACTGGCAGGCATAGACATTCCCCGTACCGGGCAAGCTGGCCGTGTGGGTTTGTTGGTTACCAAAACCTTGGTTATTGCCGGAGACGGCGGTAGCTATAGCAACGCTGATGGCGAGCAGGAAGCCTTGCTACGCGCCTACGACAAACTTACCGGAGAACAACTAGGTAGCTTAGCAATGCCGGCGCAACAGACTGGAAGCCCAATGACTTATGCAATCGACGGAGTGCAGTATCTTGCTGTATCGATTTCCGGTGGAGCTATACCGGGTCGGTTGAGGGTTTATAGTTACGAACCCTGATCCAATAATTTTTCGTGCACACAGCTTACTTTGGCCAACTTCGATCTCGAGTATTGGTTTTTTCATGACACGAAAATGCACAATGAGACGAAGGATTTAGTCTTAAAATGAAACTACTAACTGCAATCACTCTACTCTGTTTTTCCATTGTTGCTATTGCGCAAGAAAGTGCGGGTAGTGAGAGTGAAGCGCGTATTCTGTCTGTCTATCATGGGCTCGATCCTTTGCCGCCGCGAGCCACTATATTATGTGGATTGCCGCCTGCGGGCGGGATGGACGGAATGCCGGTTACCTTCTCTGTTCAGATAAATAGTGCATCAGTTTCTGCATTTTCCTTTGCGGTTGAAACCAGCGCTGGAGAATTTATCACTCCATTGTGTGCAACTCTGCGACCTGCCATAGAGCCTCTCGAACTGCGCACAGTACTTCTTATTGGTTCTTTTAGTGCTGAGGATTCGCTGCCGATTGGCGTTGAGATCGTGGAACAACTCGAAGATACTCAAGGGAATTCACTAGTCGGCTTGAGAAGTGAAAAGGTGACAGCCCTTGCAGCCGGGCCCAGCCTCGTATTTGCGGAACGCTTTGCACCCGGCACCTCAGGACTCGAAGGGGAATGCTTGGAGGAAACCGCACAAGCGGTCTTGTTAACCTGGGAAGGCGGAGTGACCGGACCGCAGGGCGCCGATCTTGCCGAGGCCCAGCGCACAGCGATGTCAGTCCTTCTTGAAAACGGTGACCGTGTGCTGCCACTCTCGCTCGGTGATGATGATCCAGATAATCATGTCATCGCCTGCCTAGCCGAGTTCAGCCCAGCGGTTTCAGTAAGCGTAGTAGCGGGATTCTTTCATGACCCAGGTGACGACGCGAATCCCGCGACTACTATCAATGTTGTTTCGAAAATCACAGAGTAGATTGCTACTCTAACCCAGTTTTTATTCACCGACATCTGAGTAGTAAGATTATGCCAAAACTGAACAACGCCAATTTTCGTCAAATATTAGCAGCAATGCTTTCGCTCGTTTTTTCTGTCACTGCATTCTCCCAAGTCACGGACGCCCGTTTCACTCCCAGCGATGACTACATCATAGACGAAACATTCTTCAAACTTCCCCCTGGCAGATCTATCGGCGCCACCTCGGGCCTAGCAATCCGCCCGAATGGCTCTTCGTTCTGGATCTTCGATCGCTGCGCTGCCACCGATTGCCGGGGATCAAATATTGCGCCCATCATGCAATTCGATCGGGAAGGCAATCATCTGCTCAGTTTTGGTGCAAATCTGTTCCAACGTCCCCATGGATTGACTGTGGACGCAGAGGGCAATGTCTGGGTGACGGATGATGTAGGTTCACGTGACATCGATACTGTTAGCGAAGGCAAAGGGCACCAAGTTTTCAAGTTCAGCCCCGAAGGCGAGTTGCTCATGACCCTAGGTACCCCCGGCATTCCTGGTAACGGACCGGACACATTCAATATGCCATCGGCCGTGCTCGTTGCGCCCAATGGGGACATCTTTGTCGGCGACGGACATGGCCCTGCCTCCAACGCTCGCATCGTGAAGTATAATTCTCGTGGACACTATCTCATGACATGGGGTTCACCTGGCGAAGGTCCGAATCAGTTTCATACGCCTCACGCGCTGGCTATGGACTCCGCTGGCAGGTTATTTGTTGGTGATCGTGGTAACAAGCGAATTCTTATTTTTGATCAGTCGGGCAACTTCCTCGACGAGTGGAAACAATTTGGCCGACCCAGCGGTATGTTCATCGATGACAATGACCTGTTGTATGTCGCTGATTCCTCATCTTCAAACACACCACGGTCTAATCCTGGTTTTGAAGAAGGCATTCGCGTCGGCAGTGTAAGAGATGGCCGCATTACTTTGTTTATCCAGGATCCTGATGCAAGCGGTAGTCAGGAAGGCGTGGTTGCTGATAGTGATGGGAATATCTATGGCTCACTCACAGCAGGCATGGCTTTGCGGAAATATTCACAAACAAAGGGATCAGACTGATTTGATTGCTAAAAACTAGAAGTCGAATTACTCTAATTAGGCAAAGAATCTAACGGTGAGCTATCCAAAATGAATTGCTTTAGAAAATTTCTGTTGCCTAAGTTACTCCTCCTTCTTTCTTGCGTTTCGCTAGTTGTCAGTGCTGCAGATGATGCGTCGCCGATATGGCAGCGCTATGACGAATCAGCCGACCTGCTAGTACTAGCTGCGCATGAGAATCAGAGCATGCATTTTAAGCTGCTCAATTCTAAAGTCTTGGACAAGAATTCCCTGTGGGCACCTTTTCTCGATGAGCTTTCCGCATTCGCTGAAGACAGATACGAATCGTTGAAGCCGTTGATACTCGAGAAGGGTATCGTCTCGATTCAGCGCGCCGTAGCAAATGGTGAGCTCACCTATGCTGAACTGACGACTTTCTACATCTATAGAATTCGTGAAATAGAAACAGATAATAATCGCTTCATCAATGCGGTCATCGCGCTCAATCCAGACGCTATCGATCGAGCGCGCGGCCTCGATGCGCGGCGAGAGCAGGGCGGGGTGATTGACGAAGATTCGATGTTCGGTATCCCTGTGCTATTGAAAGACAATGTCGGATTCGATGGATTGCCCACTACGGCGGGTGCTTTGGCTCTTGCGGGAAACCGGACTGCCAACGCATTTATCGCCGATCGACTTATCGAGAGCGGCGCAATAATCCTCGGTAAGGCTAATCTAAGTGAGTGGGCCTATTTCTTCTGCAACGGCTGCCCATCTGGATATAGTGCGATGGGCGGACAGACGTTGAATCCCTATGGAAGAAAATCATTTGGCACGGGGGGTTCCAGTTCCGGTAGCGCAGCGGCGATGGCGGCAAATCTTGCAACAGTAGCTATTGGTTCTGAAACGTCAGGTTCGATCTTATCTCCGGCCAGTGCGAATTCATCGGTAGGTCTGAAACCGACAACAGGCAGTCTGAGCAGAACCGGCATCGTGCCTATTTCCGCAACACTCGATACGGCGGGGCCGATCACGCGTAGCGTGGCTGATGCTGTGGCATTGTTTAACGCCATGGCAGGCTTCGATGAAGAAGACTCGGCGATGCCGCTTATCAGCGACGATCTTGTATTGGTCTATAGAGAAGTAAGCTTGAATGGAAAGCGTCTGGGTATGCTCGATAGTTTCGAGGATGATCCTCACTATCAGCAGGCAATCAGTCTGCTAACAAATAATGGTGCAGATGCTGTTCCAGTAAGTCTCACTGCGCCACGCAACCCGCGTTTTTCAGAGCTGCTTGGTGGTGAGATGGTTCGTGATCTCAGGGCATATCTCGAGAATTATGCGACCTCGGGTGTGAGTATTTCGAGTATTGCGGATCTGCAGAAGTTCAACATCGAAGAGCTAGATTTGCGTGCGCCTTACGGACAGGGTCTGATCGACATGATGGCGGATCTAGAGTTGGGTGCGGAAGAACTGGAAGTGCTGCGCGCCGAACTGCAATCGACTGCAGAAGAGCAGCTTCAACGGATATTTGCCGAAGGTGAATTGGATGTTCTGCTATCTATCAATAATCGTAACGCGGGATTGGCCGCCCTTGCCAACTTTCCTGCACTGACGATACCTATGGGCTATCAAGAAGATGGCCGTCCTATCGGTCTAACGTTAATTGCACCTTCTTTCCAAGAGCAGGAATTGGTCGACGTTGGTTCTGTTTTTGAACGATTGAGTAAGTCTAGGGTGTTGCCAGAAGGCTTTCGTTAGGGATTGATCGGCATTATCTTGCTAATAGAAAACTCATCTGCTTTCTTCTGGGTTTCAGCAGTTAACTTGTGAGTGCCGTTGTGGGGAATGATTATCGAAACGACGCTCTCAGCCTATAGCTACTGGGGAAAGCTGACGCGGCTGGGGGTTAGGGGTTAGCTACCAGAAATACTCGGCGGTTATTTGGCCGGGATTGCGGGGAAGGTTCTTCTTAAATCCACGTTCCTCAAGGACCTTCACCGTTTCCTTCACCATGTCAGGGTTGCCGCACAGCATAACCTGAGAATTCTCAGGAGAGAGGCTTATGCCGCATATGCTTTCCAGACTGGCATCGGTAATAGCGGCGGGAATTCTACCGTGATAGGCGCCAGGTACATCTTCGCGCGTCACGAAGGCCTTAAATTGAAAGTGGTCACCGCGATCGTGCTGAAAATTTTCGATAAGTTCTTGATAGCGCAAATCGGTGTTGGTGCGAACACCGTGCACCAAAACGACTTTCTCGAATCGCTCCCAAGGCTCCTCCGTCTTAAGCATGGAGAAGAAGGGCGCGATCCCCGTTCCTGTCCCGAACAACCATAGATCTTTTGAGCTGGATACTTCGGATAGGGTGAAGAATCCATTCGGCTTCTTCTTCAGCCAGATAGAATCACCGACCTGCAGCTCTTCCATGGCGTTGGAGAGCAGGCCGCCTGTGGCGGTATAGAAAAAGAATTCCAGTGGGTGCTGCCCAGGAGCGCTAAGAAAGGAGTAGGGGCGGTCTATGCGCTCGCCATCTATATCGAGTGCCAGATGCGTGAATTGGCCGGCAATGAAGGTGTCCACATCGGCGTCAATCTTCAATGAATAGAGGTTTTCCGACCAGTGAATATTGTCGACTACGGTTCCTTGAATCCACTGGGGCATCTTGGCTACTCTAGGGTGCGGGGTTTGGGGCTGGAACTATGGTATGAACTTCTATAGTCTCCTAGCAAGTGGTATTTAGTTCTCCCTCTCTTTAATAGTGCGAGCAGCGTTTAGTGGGTCGCCATTCAGAGAAGCATAGAAAACTGACAATTGGTGAAAAAAGATGGTTGCAGCCTGGTTTGAGATAGCTCTCTGGAAACGTATATTTTTGGCGCTCGTATTGGGTGCGATCGTGGGAATGATCTGGGGCCCAGGCTCTGAAAGTATCTCCTGGGTCGGCACCCTATTCGTTAGGCTAATTCGGATGGTGGTTGTACCTCTGGTATTCGTAACATTGATCTCGGGTGTTGTGGCCATGGGCGACCCTAGCAAGCTGGGTTCGCTAGGCGTTAAGACGCTGGCTATTTATATGGCTACTACCTTGGCCGCTATCACGATCGGGCTAATTCTTGCGGTGATCCTTCAACCCGGTGTCGGTGTGGATTTTTCTACGGCTGTTCCTCTACAGGTCCAAGAGGCTATTCCACTCTCCGAACGCTTGATGAGTATCGTACCTTCAAACCCTATAGCAGCACTTGCAGAGGGCAACATGCTGGCGATTATCTTCTTTGCACTGCTAGTTGGTGTGAGTCTGTTAACGATCGGTGAAAAGGGTAAGCCTGTCGCCGACTTGATGGAATCTAGCAGCGATATGATGCTGCGCATAACTCACTGGGTTATGGAGGTAGCACCTTTTGGCGTGTTTGCGTTGATAGCCTCTGTGGCAGGGACTCAGGGTGTCTCGGCATTGCTCGATGTTATTACCTTGGCGCTCGCCGTCTTAATAGGCTCGGCTGTCCATCTACTCATAGTTCATGGTCTGATCATCATTAAACTTACCTTGAAGTTGTCACCGGTCATGTTTTTTCGCGGTGCGCGCGACGCGATGCTAGTCGCCTTCTCTACCTCCTCAAGCTCGGCAACGCTGCCGGTGTCTATGTCGGTTGCCGAAGAGAACCTGGGTATTCGGCCAATAATAGCCTCTACTGTTTTACCTCTGGGCGCTACGATTAATATGGATGGCACGGCACTGTATGTGGGCATAGTTTCTGTCTTCGCCGCACAGGCGTTTGGCATCGAATTGGCTTTCACAGATTATGTATTGATTGCTGGCTCTACGACATTAGTGTCTATAGGCACGGCCGCCGTTCCCGGTGCTTCATTGTTTCTCATCGCTGCGGTCACGCAGACCATAGGAATGAGCCCAGAGCAAACAGCGATAGTTATTGGCTTCATCTTGCCGTTCGATCGGCCTCTGGATATGCTTCGAACAGCGGTAAATATCGGTGGTGACCTATCGGTCTCAACTGCCGTGGCTAACTGGGAAGATGAATTCGATAAGGATATCTTCGAGCGGCCGATTAAATTCTAGCTCGAGCTCGGAATACCCCGTGTTATCAAGGGTAAAGGCGGAATTTTCCCGTTTTTGTCCGCGCTTCCTTGTTGAGGCTCAATTTCTACCCTCTCTATCCCCCGAAAGTGTTACCTAGTTCCTGAAAACTTCTCAAGATTGTGAGAAAGTTACTGCAACGGTCGCGAAGACCTCTATCTAAAGAATCATAACTACCGAGAGAATCCGTCATGAGATTTAAGAGCCTGATTACACTGATATTGACTGCCAGCCTTGCTGTAATTACCAGCAATGCGATGGCTAAGAGCGATAAGAGTGATAAAAGTGCTAAGAGTGCTAAGAGCGACAAGAGTGGCAAGGGCCTAGGCCACTGTAAGAGCGACAAGAGCGGCAAAGGACACAGTAAGAAGCGTGGTAAGGGCCACGATCGTGATTGCGACGATGATAATCCTCCACAGCCGCCAGTACGCGTATGTGTAGCTATTGCCGGTGATGTGGTTGAATTTTCAACTGACGAAGAGCGATTTGATAGCCGCGGTGGATCATTGGGCTTTTTTACTACTTCCGTCAGCTTTACAGGGCCGATTTGCGCCATAGGTGAAGAGGTGCCATATCAAGCTGATGTGTCGGCAGACGGCGGTGCTACGGTTTGTAACTTCAGTAATAGCTTAAGCAGCGTGTCAGGCATAATGCAAAGCGAAACTGAGTTCTGGTATGACATGACTACTGTTCTTGAATGCAGAGACTTTGTTTCTAACTAGGCAATACAATGTTGCCACAAAAAAACCACGGCCTATTATTGCTAGTTCAAGTATTCACGCGTAAATAGCTATGCTCAACTCTAACTACCAATTTTCTGTAAATGCACGTACCTACCCGCTAGTCATTCTGCTAATAGCTATCTGCCTAGTTTCGATCCACCTCGGTTTGTATCTTTATAACTAGCAAGTGGAGGAATTAGAGTGGTTGATATTACAGCTATTCGACCTCGACGAAGAGAACAACCTGCCCACTTGGTTTTCGAGCTTCTTGCTTTTGAATAATGCCTTCTTCCTGGCGCTGATGGCTCGCTCGAGTCGAGATCGAGATAAGCTGCAATGGTGGATGATGTCTGTTGGCTTTTTCGTGCTGTCGATAGATGAGGTTGCAGGGCTGCACGAGTCATTTAATAGCTCAATAGAGATGAACTGGGCAATCCCTGGCGCAATTCTGGTAGCGGTAGTTGGTGTGGCATTCATTCCCTTTTTATTACGCCTGCGTAGAGGTTTGGCCGGCATCTTTATTCTAAGCGGTGTTGTCTTTGTGTCGGGTGCGATCATTGTTGAATTGCTGAGCGAAGATATGGACTCGGACAGCCTGGGCTATATGTTGGCGGTAGCCTTAGAAGAGGGCCTCGAGATGCTGGGTGCCTGGTTGTTTCTCAGCACACTCATCAAAGAGATGTGCAACGAAGAGAGTTTGGACGTGTCGGTGTCGCTAGACGGCTAGAACGAATAGGTAAGAGTCGCGGAGAGCCTGACATCTTCAGCAAAGAACAGCAGTGGCGATTCGTCATTCGAGTTAATGCTGATTATCTGACCACCGACTGCCCAGTTGTCATTGATGGTGTAGTCGGCCCCAAGCAGTGCCAGCAGAGAATTCGCAGCTAAATCGCCCTGTAGTGTTGATGAGATAACCAAGTCGCTATTCATGAGCGTATTGCTATAGCGCACCAGCCAACTCCCAAATACCCCGTCGTTTATCAATGACTGCCCCGGCAACAGGCCCTCATCTTCGTCTAGTAGCATCTGCGCCTGTATGCCCAAGCTGACACTCTGTTCGTTGCTGATGGCGTACTCAAAGCCTAAGGAGGTACCGATCTGATCTTTCTTTAGGTTCACGGGGTTGGCGAGGCTCGCCGTTCCGGGAAAGTTAAAGCTGTCGGCTAGCACATCGTGACTGTAGGCCAGATCGAAATTTAACAGTAATTTACCGATAGCTCGATTCGCGCTGAATCCCAGCAAGAAGAAGTCGTTGGTCTCGGCTACGGCATCGCCCATGAGGTTTGCGGGGTCTTCGTAGCGCAGCTGATTCTCGTAGAGATAGGCCGCCATGAAAGATATATCACTGCCTTCGAACGATTTTCGCCACTGTGTACCTGCTTCAAAAAGCATGCTGCTGTCGCGGTCGTAGTTGGTAAGGTTGAATTCTGGCTCGAAGAAGAAGGGGCTGCCGCGTACTGCGGCCGGATTGAATTCTGGGAAGAGATTGACGAAGCTGGAGAAGTTGGAATCCTCACCAAAATAATCCCAGACCAACATCCATTGATTCAGGCGAGCATCCTCGATATCGATGATGTTGAAGTCGCGAAACTCTGTGGTGTTGATTACATCTAGCACCGAATTTCCGGATGTCTCTCCCCAGACGACGGTCTGCCGGCCAAGCTTAATGCTATGTTGATCGAAGCTACGTTGCAGGAAGAGTTCATTGCCACGAGATTCAACATCAATCGAATCGCCTTCGGCTCTGTACTGGTAGTCATCATTCAAATAAATTCGAATCTGCGCACTCGCCTGCAAGAGCCAGCCGGGGGCAAAGGCGTTCTGATAGCGGATATTGACGCCAAGTCGATTAGTTTCAAGCTCAGCGTCACGCGGGAGGGAAATGCCGGGAGCAAGATCTATCCCATGACTGTTTACCTGACCGGAGAACTGCTGGCTGATCTTGATGGTGAAGTCGTCGAGCCAGGAACTTGTATTGGCTGAGCTGTCTTCGTCGAAAGCGGCACCGAATAGGTCGTCGTCGAATGAAAAATCGCCGTCGAACTGTACATCGTCATCGAGTATCAGCACGTCGTCCTGCGCGTTAGCAGGGTTCAGAACAACAAGTAGGGTAGTGGCGGCGAGGCCAGCGATTTTTTTCATTTTTATCATTCGTGAAATTTCGACTAATCAATCTGCGCGCGCAATTTTTCCAGTTCGGTCTCTCTGAAGGCTGCATCGGTTAGCGTGCGTTGGGTCAAAAACTCGTCGGGCACATCGATGCCAGTATGCATCTCGAGAAAAGCCATATTCGAGAGTCGATTGGTTACTAGATTCATGATCGTAGTAGATCGTGCCACCCAGATGCTGTTCATCAGTTCGACTCGTGCTCCCAGCATGCGCTTAATTTCCTTGCCGTACTGGTCGTACATTTCTATCCTGAGTTCGACGAAGCGTTCTTTGTCGATATAGAGAACGGTGCGGGAATAGCGCGACTGGCGCGCGCGTGCCTCGTTGGGAATGGTCTCAATCTTCCAGACTTCGCGGCCTGATTCCACCGTCTCTTCGAGTAAGTTGATCTCATACTCATCCAGCTTTCCGGTGTCCTGATCTTCGGTTGTGAATTCGGAGCCGAATAGCGAGCCAGGCTCAGTTTCGTCGTCTGAGCTGCCGCTAGCGATACGTTTTACTCGGCCTAGCGCGGATAGGTACAACCAAGTCTCATTGTCTCTTGCGCCTTCGTCATAGATAAAGCTCAGCATGCCGATGCCGCGCTCAGCTGGTGGGTCTAGAAGTATCGCGACCGAGCGGGTGTCTTTAAGGTCAACCCCATACCCCTTGCCAACTGACTCTAAAGATTTGACTCGCGGTCGTTCGGCGCAGGTAATTTTTCCCTCGCGAACCCCAAACTTGCAGGTAGACAGTTGCATGCGAGAAAGCGCGGAATTCGAAGTGGCGCGGCGGTTGTCTTCCAGCCTCTCCATGATCTCTCTTCCGCTAAGATCCTGTGCAATGCTTTGCAGTGGAATTAGAAACAGGGCCGCTATTAGGCTTATTAATCCCTTGTTTAGAATATTACCGTGCATTTGCATCTCCTGTGTCCATCGTGTTCGACGAGTGTGCTGTTGTTGCTTTTGAGAAATCGATCTCTGTATTCGTATTTCTCACACCAAACGTCGGCTTGAAGGTAATTATCATCGCTGGAATCAAGAACAGATCGCAGAGTAGCGCGAAGAATATCGCGACTGCTCCAAAGAATCCCATCTTGGCCATACCCATGTGCCCTGAGAAGCTTAGTAGGGCAAAGCTAAGCGCTAAGACCATGGTCGTGAACATCACCGCCTGGCCTACGTCACGAATTGTGCTGATCAACGCCTCGCTGATACTGCCGGTGCGTGCCAGGTCGATTCGATAGTGAGTCATGAAGTGAATCGTATCGTCTACTGCTATGCCGATGATGATCGGTGCTATTAATAAAGTGTCAGCATCGAGTGGCAGGCCGAGCAGGCCCATGAGGCCAAAACTCAAGACTGCTGGAATCATATTCGGGACCATAGCGAGCAAGCCGCCCTGGAATGATCCTAGAGTCACGATCATGATGACACTGATGATGCCTAGCGCCAGCAGAAGGCTAGCGTACTGCGAACGGGCGAGGTCGTCTGCCATGCGCATCATCATCGCCATGCTGCCGGTAACGGTTACCTGCAACTCTGGGAATTCAGATTCGAGCCCAGCGAAGGTATCCACGATCTCCTCTTCCATTTCTGTGAAGAAGGCTTGGTATTGATAGGATCCCGCATTGTAAGCGCTAATCGAAATATGCGACTTGCTATAGTCGTCCGATACCAATGCGCGTCGATCTTCTGGGTTGGAGCTGCTGAAGAGATAGAGCAGCTGCGAAACCATCAGTTCTGAATCGGGAATGCGGTCAAAGGCGGGGTCATTATCGTTCATGACCTTGTTCGTTTCTTTCACGATATTCGCCAAAGAATTTGTGCGCGATACCTCGTTCGGGTATCTCGCTTCGATGCGAGTCTGTAATTCATCTACCGCCTGCAATAGTCTCGGATTCATCATGCCATCGATAGCATTCGTGTTGATGACAATTTCTAGGCTCTGCGAGCCCGCCATGTTTTCATCTACAACATTGTAAGCGCGCTGGATGATGGAATCTTCGCGCGTGAGTTCCGCCATGTTGCTGTCGATGCGGATCTGGCTCATGCCGTACAGGCAGGTAATAAAGATGCCGCCGAAGATAGTCATGATGAGATAGGGATAGCGTGCTGTTATTCCTGGCACGGCATCGAGGATCGCTTTCTGCCAGTTGACCACCACGTAGGTAAGTGCGGTCACCAATGCTATGTAGCCTCCAACGGCCAGCCCTAGAAGCGCGAATATTGCGCCGAAGTAGACAACGGCTATGCTTAGCTTTGTATTCCTCGATAGCTTATGCCAACGCTTGCCCAGCTTGTCTGCAAAGCTCGCGTCTGCATCGGGGTCTCCCGGGTGCCAGAGGTCGAGCAGTATCGGTAGCAGAACAATGGTAAAGAAGAAGGCGAGGAACACGCCCACGGCAGATGTCCATCCGAATACTTGAATCATCGCGAGATCGGATATTGTTAAGGCCATAACACCACACATAGTGGTTATGGTGGTTACTAATATAGCTAAACCAGTCTTACCATAGGCATGAGAGAGAGCTATGTAGTGCTCTTCGCCTTCGCGGCGGAAGGTGAAATAGGCGCTCATTACGTGGACGCAGTCTGCAATACCCACGGCAAATATCAACATGATCGTGAGCGAGATCATCGTCGTCAATACGACGCCCGTCCAGGCAGGTATCCCCCATGCCCAAGCGATGCTTAATAGGATTGTAACGAGTGGCCAGAGAACAGCACTGAATGATCGGAATAGTATCCATAGGAGGAGTGTAAAAATCGCTACCAGAATCATGCCGAGAACCTGCATCTCGTCGAGCATCTCGAGCATGAACTCCATGAGCGGAGGTGTGCCGACTGGAAAGAACTCGAACTGTGTTTCGTACTTCTCGTAGATCGCCTTGGACATGACATGGAAGGCGGTGTAACCGAGTATGTCTACTGCTTCGAATTCAATTTCCTGCACGTCTACATCTTCATTGAATTCTAGGTCGAAGGTATCATCGTCGCCGAATGCGCCGAAGCTGTCATCGAGCGATACGTCGGCACCATCGACTGCCGACACGAAGCCCTCGACAGGTTTCGTGCCGAAGTCTGTCTGAATGAGTATGGCTCCGTACTCGGTGTCCTCAGAGTAGAAGGCAAGCAGATAGTCTTCCTGCGATAGGGCGTTGCCGCGTATCAGTCCTAACTCTTCATTCTCGATGGGCAGCGAACTCGGCACCAAGCGATTCGAAAGCAAGCTATCGCCAACGCTTTCCTGATAGCGAAGATTGGCGATAGATTGTACCCGCCGAATATGGTTTAGCTCTTCCCACTCTAGGGTAATACCGTTCATTGACTCAGGATACTGAGTGCGATCCAGCGACTGCCAGTTGCGTAGATCGTCGGTTAGCTGCTGTGCAGCTTCCATCGATTCTCTAGAGAACACGTTTCCATCTTTTGCTCGGTAGACGAGAAATACGGACTCGTCGCTGCCGAATTGTTCGCGAAATTCATTGAGCGCTATTGCGGCAGGGTCAGCTTCATCCAGGAAACTGTCGGTCGTCATATCCATCGTGGTACGGGTATAAATACCGTAGACCATGATGGAGGTCATAACTATCAGGCCGGCAAGTACAAAACTCTTGTACTTCAGTACCTTATAAGGTGCTTGAGCGAATGCGTCGGTGAGAGAAAGTAGAATTTTTTCCATGGTTAGAACCCGAGATAGAGTATGTGTGCACTTAAGATCAGAATTGCTATATGCCGCGGCCTCGCAGCTAGGCTTTTCTGAAGCGCCTGAAATGGTCTTAGTCTTGACCGGTAAACAGGTCGGTCAGAACTTGAATCTGGTTCATTGTAGGTGGCAATTTCTCGGTAAATATTATCACTCAGATTGGTGGTTTTCACTAGCTAGCACTCTCTTTATTTTCGCTGTTTCTCTCATTTTTTAGATAGAAGACGAATGAGTAGATGGCGGCAACTCCTAGCCAGCTTAGTCCTAATAGTAGATTCAGCTGTATAGAGGGCCAGTAGATGCTAAGAGCTAGAAGTAACAGGCCGGAAACGACCATCAGCCTACCGGCGAAGCGATGGGTGGCGCGCCAATTTTCTATAGACGCTACGGTCCAGGGTATGCGTATGCCCATGATGAAATTTCTCTCAGTCTTGCCAATCACATTGCCTGAAATGATGAGGAAGCAGACCATTCCAACGGCGAAATACTGATGAAAACTATCGGCGTCACCTACGCTCATCATCAATCCTACATGAGTGGCTAGCAGCAGAAGGCCGACACTAAAAACTATTATGTCCATTGCTCGTAGGCTGTTAGTCATCGCGAATTTTTCGGGAGAGAAACGGATCATGAGATTGATCACGAGGATAGTCGTCGCATAGGAGATTGGCATTATCAAGATCACCGCCAGTTTAGGCATGTAGTTTCCTCCCATGCCTTCGAAATTATATTGAGCGGGCATGGTCTCGGGTAGACCTGGATACATAATTATCCCCACAACAACCATTGCAGCGAGACAGGCAAAGCTTAGGGCATTGGCTAGTATGAATTTCATTTTTTAGTTTCCTTTTTTTCTTGGAAAAAGCTAATGACAAATTGCGCGGCATCATCGAAAACAGATGTGTTGATGGAATAGTGAATGCTCTGACCCTTTCGGTTCGCTATCACCAGGTCGGCGGCCTTGAGCTTACTCAGATGATGGGACATGGAAGGGCCGCTGATAGCAAAATGCTTGCCCAGCTCGCCGGCCGACATCTCGCTCTTCTTGAGAAGGTCGAGGATCTTGCGTCGGGTCGGATCCGATATGGCTTCGAGGACTAATTGCATGCGATCTCCTTAGATAATTAGAAAACTATCTAAGCATCTAAATAAGGTCAAGCACTATTTCGCTAAGTGGTGGGAAATGCAGCCCTCAGGGGGAGGGCTAATCTAGTGGCAGGTAGTGTTTCTGCTATCTCGGGCAGTTATAGACACCAAAATCTTGTTCGCCATTATCGATGAGGGATTCGGGCACAACGGTGTTTCCACCCATGCGTCCTGCTTCGTTACGCGCCAAGGTTAGAAGTTCTTCCTGCAGGCGTCCGCCTCCGCGTTCGACCGTCACAATCGAGCCCAGGGTTTTTGAGGTCGCGCGCCCGATGCGTTCACAATTGCCGATGCGGTCGACACCGGCGAGGCTGACATTCTCACCCTCGGCTGAAAGTTGTACCCATGTACAGCCGGTTACTGTCGCTGCGGCAATGGCTGCCAATAGAAAACTCTTCATAATTTAACCCCTATCTGTAAGAACTTGCCTTGGCGGAGTGCAAGTATTGAAATGTGCTGATGCGATGAGTCTGAGCCTTTGTAGAAGTTCGATTCTAGCAGCATTATTTCGGGCTGCCGAACCCAATCCTGTAACAGTGGCTGCTGGGCGCGGTGCGAGCTGTGTGTGCTATTATTCATACTCGTTTCTGCCTGCTATTGAGAGAGCGTTATGGCTGCCAGCGCAAATGTACAACTTATCGAGTCCTTGAAGGCTATCGTCGGTCTCGCTGGATACCGCGAGGGTGCGGATATCGACTCGAAGAACTATCAAGATGCGATGGGTGACCGATCGATTCCTCCCCTATTGCTGCTAAGACCCGATTCGACTGAGCAGGTGTCACAGATCCTCAAGGTTTGTCACGCTGCGAATCAGCCGATCGCACCCCAAGGTGGTATGACAGGTTTAGTTTCCGCAGCCGCCCCACTCGAAGGAGAGATCTCCCTCAGCTTTGAGCGTATGAAGAAAGTAATCGAGGTAGATCCTTTTACTAGTTCTATGACGGTTGAGGCCGGCGCAGAGTTACAAACTATTCAAGAAAAAGCAGATGCCCACGGCTTATTATTTCCGCTAGATCTCGGCGCGAGAGGCAGTTGCACGATTGGAGGCAATCTCTCTACCAATGCTGGGGGCAATCGTGTCATACGTTATGGCATGGCGCGGGAGCTGGTAGTGGGCCTAGAGGCAGTCCTAGCAGATGGTACGATCATCGATGGATTGCACAAGCTGCGTAAGAACAATACCGGCTATGACCTTAAACAGCTGTTCATTGGTAGTGAAGGCACGCTAGGCGTTATTACCAGAGCTGTACTCAAGCTATCCCCAAAACCTAGCAGTCAGGTTGTGGCGATGTGCGGAGTCAGTGGTTTTGCGAAGGTTGCTGATCTATTGGTACACGTACAGGCGGGCCTAGGCGCAAACCTTAGCGCATTCGAAGTCATCTGGAATAACACCTACAAGCTCATCGATCAGCACGTACCTCATGCCACCGTGCCGATGGTGGATAGCTATGGCTTTTATGTGTTGATAGAGAGCATGGGTTCGCACGCCGAGAAGGATAGCGATCTTTTTCTCGAGGTCTTGTCGCAGGCGAGTGAGGCGAAATTAATCGAGGAGGTCATCGTAGCAGACTCGGACACGAAGATTAAGAATCTCTGGACCGTGCGCGATGCGGCGGCCGAGATATATCCAGGCGTCGGCTATATGCATACCTACGACGTGAGTCTAAACGTTGACGACATGGGTTACTTCGGCGACGAAGTTGAGAGCAGGCTCCGCGCTGAATGGCCCGATGCGATACTCGGGTTATTCGGGCACATTGGCGATGGCAACGTGCATATCGTTATCCATGTAGGGGAAGAGACGCAAAGTCTTCACCTGCAGATCGATGAAATCATCTATGGCTTAATACAAGAATTACACGGTGCAGTTTCAGCTGAACACGGTATCGGTATAATGAAGAAACAGTTTCTGCCGTACAGCAAGAGCGAGCCCGAGGTTGCACTCATGAAGGCGCTTAAGCACACGATGGACCCGCAAGGGATACTCAATCCGGGTAGAGTGTTTTAAGCCGCGTGTAGCGATAACGCAGAATCAAACAATTTACTGAATAACTAGCATAAGCATTGGAGAGAAAAAGAAATGACTAGCAATAACTTAGCGGGAAAGAATGTGGTAATTATCGGCGGCACGGCAGGCATAGGGCTTGCGGCTGCACAGGCAGCTGCCGCAGCAGGTGCGAAGGTTTGGGCGGCAGGGCGCTCGGAAGGACATATAGAGGCAGCCAAGCAAGTCGCCAATGGTAGTTTCGAAGTGCGGCAGGCAGATACACACGATGCAGCCAGCCTCGAGGCCATATTTAAAGAGGTAGGCACTGTTGATCATCTGGTTTCAGCAGCAGTGGGCGGAGAGCGAACTCTCAAGCCGTTCCTCGAGCAAACTGAAGATCAATTCAAGGCCGCCTACGACAAGCTTTGGGGTTATGCCAAGGTTGTTAGAACTGGCGCTCCATATCTCGCAGAGGATGGGGCTATAACACTTGTTAGTGGTTCGCCAGCTCGTAAGATTAGGCCTGCTCAGTCTCCGTTAAGCTGTGTCGGTGCGTCGGTTGAGAATCTAGTGCGCTGCCTCGCTGTAGAGATGGCGCCAGTGCGTGTCAATGTGGTTTCACCGGGCACGGTAGATACCGCGATGTTTGATTGGATGGGTGATGAGAAGCAGGGCAAGCTAGAAGCAATGACAGCAACTCACCTGATCAAGCGTGCGGGAACATCTGAAGAAGTTGCTCAGGGTATTCTATTCGTTATGCAGAACGGCTTCGTTACAGGTACTACTATCGACGTTGATGGCGGCCGCATACTGAGCTAGTTGGCTTAGCCCGAACGCCCAACACATGATGGGCGAAGAACTATCTTTGATATTGAGTGTGGTGTTGATGCATGGAAAATGAGCAGGAAGCAGTTAAGCCCAACGTAGCCGACCCAGATATGGGGCTGATCGATTCGATCTATGCCCGGCATTCGGTGCGTGGCTATCTGGATAAAGAAGTTCCGCAGGATGTGATGAATCGAATCTTCGAGATTGCGCAGCAGTCACCGTCGAACTGTAACGTGCAGCCATGGAAGGTCTATGTGGCCTCGGGCGAGTTAAAAGACCGCCTGAGAAAGCAGATGGTTGAGGCGACTGCCGGGGGTGTTACACCCAATCCCGACTATCCTTACCGCGGCGATTTTTCTGACGAATACCGAACTCGACAAGTTGAATGTGCGGTCGCGCTTTATTCCAAGATGGGCATAGGCAGGGGCGATAAGGAAGGACGAATGCGGGCGGTACTGCGTAATTTCGAGTTCTTCGATGCCCCGCACATAGTATTTCTTGGGATGGATCCAGACTTTGGGCCGACTGTTGCGATCGATGTAGGGATGTTCGCACAGTCCCTCATGTTAAGCATGGTGGCATTTGGGCTACATAGTTGTCCTATGGGCACAATGCGCAACTACCCTGATATGGTGCGCGAGGCGTTCGAAATCGAAGATGGTACAAAAATTCTATTCGGTATAAGCTTTGGCTACGAAGATCCCTCGGTAGATGCAAACGAGACACGAACTACTCGCGATGATATCTCTGCGAATATGCTGTTTCGGTCTGAATGAGCCCTACTGAATAGGCATTAATAAAAGCAACTAAAATACGGGTTAAGAATTCTAATACCATGAGCCTCAAGCCTGTCATTCTCTTGTACGATTTAAACAATACCTTAGTCGATGAAGCCGCAGCGCTGATTGGACATACGGGCCTGTACACTACGATCAATACCTACAACGAAACAAATGCCACAGAGGCGATTCACCAATACAATCGTTTGTTCGGTCTGGTTACAAATAAAATTTCCTGTGTGGTAACTGGCTGGAATCCTTATAAGAAACCAAGGGATCAGTTTATATTCAGACTACGCAGCGAAGAGAAGCGCAGTCCGTTTCGCAGCTCCACTCCTGTGATTATTATTACCGAAGATCACCGTCGCGATCTGAAGACGCTGGCATTGGATCCAACCGATGGTGGCGTTGCAGCCTATATGCACATGGATCATTTTCAAGAATCTATCGCAGATAATCTGCACAAAATAGTTTTTGGCAATCGTGCGCAGGAGTTGAATTCGGTGGCCTACGCACAGTTTTCGAGTCAGGAAGATTCTGACTAGTTCCCACGAGGGAGTTTCTATTCACCATGTCAGTCCATTCTTTATTGTCAAAAGTAAAATTTCCAATTGGTTTTTCAATTATCTTTTTGCTATTTGGCTGCCAATCAGCAACGCCGCCTGAATTTGGCATGGTTGACTGGTACATAGCCAATGGAACTGGAAGCAGTGTGACTTTGAACCTTTACGACAAAGTATGTGGTCGAAATCATTACCGTGTTCGAGTAGCCAGGTCGACAGAAACTGCCATTTCAACTTGTGCCAACGCATCGGGGAACGCTGAGGTCCGCTACAGCAGAGCTGCTGGATACAGTGTCTCGCAAAACCCTGTGCAGCATGATGTTATAAGCAGCAATCAATCATTGCTTGTAGCCGAGTAAAAGGTGGCGCGCGGGATAATGATAAAAGACGCTGCTGTGTTTAGCTTTGAGGGCCTTGGTCAAATTGGTTGTTTCTTCGTTTCCTTCGCTCGAAGGTTTTGTCGAAGTAATTGCAAGCTGCTGATAATAAACAACTAAAATGATGGCTCGAAATTTTCTCTTATCTAGGTAACGAAGCTTGTAAGAGCATCTATTATTTGAATGTCTAGGCAGCATAAAAAGATTCCTGCGCAAAAGGAGAGAAACTATGTATGACGTATTAGAAACGTTCGGAAAACTTATGGCGGTTATGTTGCCAGTAAGCCTGATCGTGTTTATCACTGAATATTTTAAGTACAAGAGAAGCACCGCGTCTCAACTCGATACCCTGCGAAAGGAGATCGATCTTAATTCGACGAAGGAGCTTCAGGATGAAGTAGTTACGCTGCGTGAAAGAATAGTGGTGTTGGAGAGAATCGTTACAGACAGCTCTTATGAAGTAGATAGAAAAATACAGAGCCTCTAAAAAATAGGGCTGCACCCTGTCGGCTGCAGCCCATGAAATAACTAATGCCTACCTACTTACATTGCTAAGCCTAGGAGTCCTGGCGTCTGTAGTTAGTGGCATTAAGTCATGCAGAAAAAGTTAAGTTTGTTGCCGTCGAGATCACGAAAATAACCGGCATAGAAGTTATCACTGCGCGCGCCAGGTGCGCCTTCGTCTGTTCCGCCTAATTCAATTGCTTTTGCGTAGAGAGCATCGACCTTGTCAGTGCTGTCTAGCATGAGCGCTACCATTACACCGTTACCAACCGAAGCTGGATTGCCATCGAAGGGCTTGGTGATTGAGAAGCCGCAGGCCGCTGGGTCATTCGACCAAGCAATAAATGTATCCATCTCCATGAAGCGCTTCGCGCCTATTCCCGCAAGCAGTTCGTCGTAGTACTTCGCTGATTTTTCGATGTCGTTTGTACCGACAGTTACGTATCCGATCATTGTGATTCCTCTCTGAGTTTTTACTTTCGTTGTTGTGCAGTAGATCCCTGCTATTCCACTTTCTGTTCTTCTTTGAATCTACTTCCTATTTTTTCAGCTCTTTGTAGCGAAAACAATTACTTGTGTGGTCATTGATTAGCCCCGCCGCCTGCATGAGGGCGTAGCAGATCGTGCTGCCGATGAACTTGAAGCCGCGCTTCTTGAGATCCATCGCCATTGTATCGCTGATATCGGTTGTAGCAGGTACCTCATTGCGTGTCTTTCGCTTGCCGTCCAATACCTTGCCGCCGGTGAAAGACCAGATGTAACTATCGAAGGTTCCGAATTCTTTTTGCACTTTTTTAAAGGCTAGCGCATTGCCACGAATAGAATATAGCTTCAGGCGATTGCGAATAAGCCCCGTATCTAAGAGCAGCTTCTCGATAGTCTTATCGGTCATTCGCGCGACCTTGTCTATCTCGAAATTCTTGAAATACTTGCGGTAATGATCGCGCTTTTTAAGCACGGTTATCCAGCTTAGGCCAGCCTGCTGACCCTCGAGGCAGAGAAATTCAAACAGGAGCCTCTCATCATGCACGGGTACTCCCCATTCCTCATCATGATAGGCGATATAGACAGGATCTTCTCCTGACCACCAGCAGCGATTCTTCATGGCATTGCGTTCCTTTTGTTGTGAATACTGTATATAAATACAGTAGTGCATGCAGCTGAGATTTGCCTAATTATGACAAAAAAATAGTCTCGATCACTGCTGTGCTCGAGACTATTTTGAGTGTACTTCCTGCGTTGAACGAGGGCTAGGCCTAGGGACTATGGAAGCGCCAATGCGATCAGCTTAGCGCCGTTTTGAAAGTCGCTTACTGTCATGACGATGTACTGCTTGCCATCGACCATATAGGTCATGGGCATGCCGGTCGCTGATGCGGGCAGTTCAATCTCGGCGATGGTCGCGCCAGTGGCCTTGTCGACAGCATGCAGTAGTGGCGCGCCGCCGGGCCCTTCACCGAACAGCAGCAGAGACTTAGTCAATACCATGCCTGAACGTGTCGGCTTGCCAGTCGCCGGGATATCGACGCCTTCGAGCAGGGGATGATTCTTGATGCTGTCTGGTGTATCGCCGTTAACGATCTTCCAGACATGCTCGCCCGTAGTCAGGTCGATAGCAGTAACGCTGCCGTACGGTGGCTTTACCAGAGGAATGCCATCCACCGATGGTGTGCGGCCGCCACCTTGGATGTAGCGCATCGAGGACGCATCAGGCTCGTTGACTAGCGTTAATACGCTGGTCGCCGTGCGTGATGAGATATAGATGATTCCCGTTTCTGGATCGTAGGCAGAGCCTTCCCAGTTTGAGCCGCCTGTCGATGAAGGTAGGTGTAAGGTGCCTAACGTCCCATCTTGTGGATGTTGATAGAGGGACGGTGGTGTATACAGCTCGCTGAAGCGATAGCTTGAAGCTATTTCTGCGGCGCGAGCTGCGATCTCTGGCGTGAAATCTACCAGGTCATCCTCTTGAAAGCCCTGTCGATCATAGGGAGCGGGCAGAGTAGGGAATGGTTGTGTAGTTGATACCACTTCACCCGGCGTATCGCTGTTTGGAACTTAACGTTCCTTAACCGGGAACAGAGGTTCGCCTGTCTCGGGATTGAACACGAAAAGATGGGATTGTTTGAGTGTCTGTACAACAGCGGGTGTGCCATTCGGCAGATCGATCACCAGTGGTGCCGAGGGCGTATCCCAGTCCCAGATATCATGATGGGTTGTCTGGAAATGCCACTTGCGCTCGCCAGTCCTGTAATCGAGTGCCACGGTTGAACTCGCGAACAGATTGTTGCCGGGACGATTTGCGCCGTAGCGATCGCCGGTTGCCGATTCGACAGGTAGATACACCGCGCCGCGTTCGGAATCGGTCGACATCATCGACCACACGCCGGCGTTGCCGGTATAGCTTGTCGAGTCATTTAGCCAAGTCTCAAAGCCGATCTGGCCGCGTTCTGGGATGGTCTTGAAGGTCCACAGAAGCTCGCCGCTACGTGCATCGAAAGCGCGTATGTCTCCTTTCACATTGCTGGCAGAGGGCGGACGCATGCCCACTTCATGAGCAGCCCCGGCGATAACGACATCGTCTACCACCAGCGGGGGAAAAGAGATGCCAATATCCAAATCTTCGCGGCCGGGCCCCAGACGCAGGCCGCTTTGTAGATCGATATAGCCTCCGGCACCGAAAGTTGAAATCGGATCGCCGGTAAGCCCATTTAGGGCAACCAAATAATAGCCGGGCGTTATAGTGAAGATCACGTCCTGGCCGCCGGCGTTGTAGTAGGAGAGCCCCTTGCCGGAACCTTTGCGCGGAGCAGCTGCGAAACGTTGTCCTTCTTCAGGGCGCCACAGCCATAGCATCTGGCCAGTAGCGGCGTCGAGCGCGATCACGTTGCGGGTAGAACCTACCGTGGCGAATATGCGCCCGTTTACCATTAAGGGTTGCGACACGCTGTAGGTCTCTGGGCTGGGACCGAAAGGCGTGGAGTCGAATGACCAGTCGATCTCTAGATCAGCCACATTGCTAGCGTTGATCTGATCCAGATCTGCATAGCGCAGTGACTTCTCAGTGCCGTTGAGGTGAGTCCAGGGCAGATACCCATCGTCGCCTTGTTCGGCGACAGCTTCAGTTGGGTTAATGCTTAAGGCGTTTAGTTTGGCGACGCTGATCTGGCCACCGTCTATGGCGACATTGCCAGACTGCAGGATAAAGGCAGTAAGGTCATAGTATTCGCTGTCTTCGAGAGAGCCGGGTGTTTCGGCAGGCATGGTAGAGCGAATCTGTTGATACAGCTCCTGTCCGAATCGGCCAGCCCAGCGCGCGCGGAGGCGGCCCTCCATCTCTTGGGGTATATGACAGCGTGAGCACTCGGCGGTGAAAAGCGCTAGTCCTCGTTCCGCACTGGCGTCTTGAGCGAGGGCGGGTGTTAGATGGAAAAACCCAATGATGAGGGCGGAAAGTACTGCTGATAGCGGTAAGCTTGCTGCTCTGCGCACGCTAATTCTCCTGAGTAAATCGAGTAGTGGGTGATAAAAATTCGGTGGCGATAGCGCCGTGTCTGCAAGTATTCATAATGCAGGTATGTGTTGTTCGGCCTTAACTTAAGCTATTGTTTTATATATGTTTAATAAAATAAGCGGTTAGTCGCTAATCTATCGTCGCAGGACACCAAACAGAGGGGAGAGTGTATCCTACAGACGACTGCGGGCCGTAATTTGTCACAGCTTTAAAAGTTTTTCCCTGTTGTGGATCAGTATTTTTTTGATTTGCTGAAATAGAAATGCACTTTGCTCGATCTTAATTAGTACGCACAATTCGGCGAATTGCCTGGATTGCGTTAAAAAAACAGCAAAGGAACCCTCATGATTATAAAACAAAGCATGAAACTGAAACTTCTCTCGGTGTTGGCTCTTGCCGGACTGCTATCAGCCTGCATGTCTACGTCACCGCAGCTAGGACCGGATGCATCTGCGTGGTCGGACTATCTCTCTTGGTACAAGGTAACGCCTGAGGCTGAGACCGGCGACCCGACTGGCTTCCTCGGCAGCGTACACGATGGAAGGGATGCCTTTCGACAGATTTATGTGAACTCCCTAGGCCAAGGCGTTAACCAGGGCACACAGAGCTTGCCCTATCCCGAGGGAACGATTCTGGTGAAGGAGAGTTTTAATAACGAAGCGGCACTGGAGGCAAGGCGCAGTCCCGACCTGACTCTGATGGTTAAGTTGGCCAGCGGCCAATCACCTGAGACTGGCGATTGGGAATACGTGATGGGTGCCGATGGCGCTAGACGTGGAACCGGCGACTCAGGTCTTGGTGCGTTTTGTAGAGATTGCCACTTGTTTGCAGCAGGACATGATTATAACTTCATCAATTCGGCGTTCTACGAAAAAAATAGATAGAACCACTATTGAGGTAAGGAAAGAGGCGCGACTACGTAGAGTAGTTGCGCCTCTTTTGTGAGATTTTAGAACAGGACTTTAGTTTGAGCAGAGTTAGACCTATACTGCGCGCACACTTTAGGAGCTCCAGCATTTCTTCTCCCTCTTTAGACTCTACCGCCGCCAAGCCCAGCGCCTTCGCTGTATTCTCCATAGCTCAATTTCGCTGGTTGTTTCTCGGCAACGCGGCCTTCTTCTTTGCTATGCAAGGACAGATGCTTACCCGCACGATCATCGCCTGGGATCTCACCGGCGAGGCGACGTCGCTCGCCTATATAAATCTAGTGGTAGCGATACCGATGATCTTCGCCTCTTTGTTAGGTGGCGCGATCACCGATAGGGTAGAGCGCAGGCAGCTGGTCATCATCGGCCAGAGTCTGATCATGGCCAATGAGATATTTATTCTCACTATGCTACTCACCGGACGTCTGGAATTCTGGCATATGCTCTGCACCGCCTTCGTCGCTGGCTGTGCCTTCCCATTCATTATGCCTGCGCGAATGGCGATCACGGCGACAGTAGTGGGGCCAGAAAAGTTACAGAGTGGTATGGCGTTTTCCAGTGGCGTGATGAATCTTAGTCGCGTCATCGGGCCAGCGATTATGGGTATAGTTGTAGCCCAATACTCGGCGACAGCAGCCTATATGCTTTCCGTTGTGCTGTATGCCACAGCCATTCTTTGCATGTTCGGCGTACAACCCAGCCGATCGAATCCCACCGACAAGCCGAAAGAGAAACTGCTCGCGGATATTAGCGAAGGCTTTCGCTATGTGCGCAGCAACCGACCGATATTGCTCTGCCTCGTATTTGGCTTAGTGCCCATGCTGCTCGCTATGCCTTTTCAAAGCATTCTAGTGATGTTAGCAGAGCAGCAGTGGGACGTAGGCGAGAGCGGCGTCGGCACCCTAATGGCAGTAGGCGGAGTGGGAGGTGTGTTGGGTTCGATCTGGATCTTACGCCGCGGCGACAATGCTTCGCGCCTTAAATTGATGATGGGCAGTACGGCAGCCTTCGGCGTGTTGCTCGCAATATTTGTCGAGATAGACAGCTTCTATTTAGCCCTGATTCCACTATTGCTGGCCAATATGTGCGTCAGCGCGAGTCAGACAATTAACAATGCCTCGGTGCAGATTCTCGTAGATGACAGCGTAAGAGGGCGCATGAGCAGCTTCATGATGCTGTCCTTCGCGCTTACGCCTATCGGCGTATTCCCGTTAGCGATAGCGGCGGACAGTATCGGCGCAGCGAATGCGTTATTTGGCGCGTGCATGTTGCTTATCGTGACGGTAGCTGGCTTCTATTTTCTAAGCCCAACGCTGAGAAACCTAGATAGCAATATAAAGACTGCTATGGCGAAGGCGGTAGCAAAGAAGGCCGCAGCGCTAGAGAAAGTGGAAAGCTAGAGTCAGTCTTCGCTGTTCTTTTCTTCGTCTAGAATTTCAGTGATACCGTGACCGATGCTGCGAGTGGATATACTCACTTCAATCAGAAATAAAATCAGGCCCAAGATCAGCAACAGCATGGTGCCAAGAAAAAATACCACGATCGTCGACGACATATTGAAATGCGTCAATTCGCTGAAGAACAGCGATACAATCACCAGACAAACCATCAGCGCACCCGCCACAAACATCCGAATAGACCAGTTCGCTAAACGTATTCGACTCCAAAGCGCAGAGATCTCTGCTTGAAGAATGTTGACGTGATCTGAATGTGGCTCCTTGCCTAGGCGAGTTTCAACGACACGAACACGATCCACTGCACGACCCAATCGTACCGAGAGTACATTCAGCAGCCCCGCGATGCCGGCCAGCAAAAAAACCGGCGCCACGGCCAATTGAATAACGCTAGCAATCATGTCTATTTCGATGAGTTCTTCCATAGTGCTGCGAGTCCTTACTTCTTGCCTGATTAAGCTCTGGCCGCTTTCGCGTCCATGTCTTTCCAGTGCCGCGCGCCGTTGCCCGGAGTGCGCGTAAAACTAATCCAGAGCTCGGCAGCTCCCAGGTTCATCACGCCAGCCATCCAGAACGTCGTGCCAAACAGCGCGGCGATACCGATGTCAGTCGTCGACATTAAGGCAGTCAACATCAAGCGTTCGGTAGCGATTGCTAGCAGCAAGGCAAAGGCACGAATCATCCATTCGCGGTGCTGACCAAAATTGCGCTGCTTAATACGCACAATTGCCATCACGAGAGAGAGCAATATAAAGGCAGAAAAGAAGGCGGTAGCCATGGACTCATTGAAGCCCTGATCACCAACACCCATAAAGGGATCGAACACACCGATAGCGATGCCGGAGAAGGCGCCGATTACACCGCAAAGCACGAAGATGCGCCCACTGATGCGGTGCAACTTGATGTGCTTCTTACGCACGCCACGCATGAACTGCAAGGGCCCCAGCACCATCACAAAAAAGCCAGGCCCCAAGTGCAGAACAGTAGCCATGGCATTGGTGTAATAGCGAATATCGAAGGCATTGAATACCTCTTCCGGATTTGCGGTAGGCTCAGAAAACGCTCCAATCATGAAACCTGTCCGCCCAAAGATAGCCGACAAGCCCGTGAAAACAAGAATCGCAATCAATCCCCAACCAAGGACTTCCAAGACCTTACGGATAGCCGGCATAGGCGCCGCGGAGAAGTCCATGCCACCCGATGCCTTGCTAGGAGTAGCCTCACCTGCAGTTAGATCTGACATGCAATCCCCCGATTACTTTTGGCAATGATCGATAGGGAGAAAGGATATAGGGGGCAAAAGCTAGTTGTGCTAGGCTCTGGACTACCTCGAATTAGACTGTGACCGGTTCAAATTAAGTCAACCTCTCGGGCAGACTCGCAGTGACCCACCCAGACTAAGTGTATATAATCCCTTCTCCACGCGCCCATAGCTCAGCTGGATAGAGTAACTGGCTTCGAACCAGTTGGTCGGGAGTTCGAATCTCTCTGGGCGCACCAACTTCTAAGAAATCCTCAAATACCAACTTAATAAAACCTATTAAAAACAATTAGTTATATAGATATATCTTTCTAGCCCAATGCTTAATCGTATACATAATCGTATACATGGCTCATAAAGGATACAATATGACTACTGTAGATTTAGGCGTATTTAACGTGTCTATTCAATATCTCTGGAAGCCAAAGAATCGCCATACATGGCACTATCGTCGTGCCGTTCCAGCTGCGATAAAGCATCACTACTCCCAATCCCACATTCTTAAGTCGTTACGCACCAAAGATGAAATAGAGGCGGCGAAACTTTGTCTAAATCTTAATCGTCAATACGAAGGTGAGTTTGAGCGACTAGCAAGAGGCCTGCCTAAATCAATAGCTCAGCCTACTTATGACTTGGCTCTTGAGAAGCTGAATAGTTTTGGCCTCTATCCGAAAGCATTGCTGGATGATACTAACCATCCTCATATGGCTGATGACTTCCTCAAAAACCTAGAAGATAAGCTGAGTGATGCGCTGCCTCAAAAGGAGTTCGAACAGATATGGTATTACGGGAAGCCTATTCCCGATAACTTGCTGGATACTGTCGAGTCAGCAGCTCTTGACTTGTTACACGGGAAGTACCGGCCACGTGCCTCTGCATATGTTGAGAGCTATGTGCACCTTAAGAGCCGGCAGGATGATAAGAGGTTTGTGCTAACTGCAGAGCGCGCCATTGCGTTCTTGCTAGAATTCCTGCCAGACAAGCCCCCCGGAGAATACACGAGGGCTGAAGTTAGGCTGTTAATCAGGTCGCATGCGGATAAAAAGACAATTAAAACAGCGACGCTCCATAGGCATCTGACCGTGCTGCGGGCTATGTTTAGCAAAGTAGCGAAGGAGTACGAGCTTAAGGAAGACATATTGCATCCGTTTACTGATTTTGATGTTCCCGATCTACGCGAAGATGCTGTAGACAGGAGAGACTTCACAACAGATGAGCTGTATATCCTCAGGCAAGATATATCAGCGCGTAAAACACAGATACAGTCCCTGATTCACCTGATGCTTGATACTGGTCTGAGGGTTAAAGAGTGTTGTGGCTTAAAGGTGGGGGACATTGCTATTGATGTAGATATTCCTTACTTGAAGGTACTAAAGAACCCCTTCAGAAGGCTTAAAACTTCGAGTAGTAAGCGCTTTATACCGCTCATTGGTGTTGCGCTTGATGCTGTGAAGCTGGAGGTTGAAGATAAAGAGGGAGGTGATTGGTTGTTCCCTATTTATATTGACGAAGTCAAAGAATCCACAAAGAATACGGCGGCTTCTGCTGCTGCCAATAAGCGCATTAAAGCGATATTAGGAGGAGATGCGCCGACTTGTCATAGCTTCAGGCACACATTTACTTCAAGGCTTCGCAACGTGGAGTGCCCCAAAGACATAAGAGATGAGCTAGGCGGCTGGGCAAGCAGTGTGTCAGACAAGTACGGCTCACCAGCTGATATAAAGATTAAGCAAGGCTATCTTTTAAAGAGTATAGACGCACCGAGCGGAGTAGAGTGGGCGTAAGCATGAGTAATTACAAGGCGCTTCAAGGCTTCATAGCCTCGTATGAGCCTCTGGAGGCTATGAAGCCGCTACTCTGGACTACTAACGCTCAATAGCTAATTAGGCTCTATAGCTTTGAGCCGGTGGACTTCCCAGCCTTAAGCAGACGTTAGCTATTTTGAACAACCCTTCCCGTGAACCAGCGCCTAGAATAACAAGCAGGCCTTCCTGGAAGGCCTTTCACGTCTATAAAACGAATCCACCCCTGCCTGACTAGCTCTTATTAAGGATGAGGAACAAAGCAACCTTCAGTACCGCAAGGCGCAGCGACAGCGGAAGCCAAAGCAAGTGACTACAGTTACGGCAGTCGACGCATGAAGAAAGCTCTGAACATTCTCAGCTCTCCGGTCACTCGCAATAAGGTCAGGAAACTGATGAAAGAAGCTGGTGTGCAGGTCAAGCGCCGGAAGAAATACAAGGTTACGACTAATAGTAATCACAAGCAGCATTTGTGTAACCGCTTACAGCGGTTCAGCTCACTTTCGTTCGCCCAAATAAAAACCCCACATCTTTCGATGCAGGGCTTGTATTTGGTGGAGCCTACCGAGACAGTAAAATGAGTCAGCGTTTTTAATCTCCGCAGCCCCGTTAGAAGCCAGCCTGAATACCAAAGGTTAGCACTTTTGTTTTAGAGCTTTGGCTAGACCAAGAAGTACCCACTTTACTACCTGGATTACCGCCACTTAGGAAGTTCAACGGTACCCATCCATCCACAGCAATAGCTTCAGCAAACAGGTTCACACTTGGGGTCAGAAAATAAGATGCACCCAAGACTAATTGATCCTGCTTCTCCCAAGGAGAGCCAGAAGCACCGGCTTCAAGTCGGCTAAACTCTGCAGAGAAATCCATATCCTGCTCTAACCCAACACTGGCTGAGTAGCGTGCACCCAAGGTAAATGTCGTATTTTCTTCAGCTTTAAACTGAGGAATATACGGGTTAAATGTACCAGCCCATTGATCAAGGGTCTTGGCGTACTCCGCAATCACAAGAAGCTTATTGTTTTCATACCGGCTATACACTGCTGCCCCAGGATTATTATCGGCGCAAGAATTAAAGTGCTTCACCCCCTGTGAGGCGGTATTAACTGTCACACCAGGGATAAATGCCGGGAAGGTTGAATGAGCCGTTTCTGGTGTGTCAACATACCCCTGACAGTAACCTGTCCCATACTGGTAACTAGCTCCGATTTTCAACGAGCTGTCATCTGCGATATTAAAGTTATAGTTAACATCAACAGCGTAGTTATTTAGTTTAGAAGGAACATTTGTATCCCCTACTGGAGTATTGGCATTTCTGAACTGCGCACCACCTTGAATTGCCATAACCCTCATGTGCAAATCATCCGTTGCGTAGCCTAGTGTTCCGCCATAGGCCAATCCACCAAAGGAATGCCAACTTGTTGAGTTAGTAAATGGACTGACTGTATCGTTCAAACCAAAGGGTATATCCATTTTACCAAGGGACGCGTAAACCGGTGATTTTTCTAGGTTTCCCCACAAAATATAGGCACGACGCATATTGACATTATTTCTAGGTAAGCCCGTGATGGTTGAGCCAGATGCAAAGTTTTGCTCCGGGTTATAGAACATTTCTATATACGCCGTAAAATCATCTGACAGCTTAGCCGTCATGTTTAAATTAGCGGAATGAACAACAGCTTCTGATGCATTTTTACCAATTTGATTGCTAGATGTTGGGTGGCGCATTAACCATCCAAACTTAGTGTCTTCATTAGCCCTCTGAGTATTAACGAGAGCTGTAACCTGACCACCCAAAGTTAGCTTGCTCTTAATCTGTCCATCACGTAATGCCTGCAGCTGATACAATTGGTTGGTATTTGTATTTTCTGCATGATCCAAAACTTTATAATTGTACTCTGCATTGGTACCAACCAAACTCTCATGTTCATGACTCATAGCGGATTGGTTCGCCGGAGAAACAGAAACTGTTGTATTCTCTATTCGACGTAGGTTTTGATTCTCCTCCTCCAACGCAATTAACCGGTCAACCAAGGCCTGATATTCCTCTCTACTTATCTCTTGAGCGATAGTAGTCGTACTTATACTCATAGCGACAGCTAGCGCCACCGTGTTCATTTTCACTTTCATTTCTATTTCCATTTCGGGTTAACTTTTTAAAACTTTGTATATAACAATTGTTATTAGGCATTATCGCGAGCGCAGCATACACGCGCTTATTTTATAAATCAAATAAGTGAGTCGCTATTATTTACTTGACATCTTTCAGTCATACAAAATGGCTATAAGAGAGGTGAATATGAGCAACAATCGATACACAGAAGAATTTAGAATAGAAGCGGTCAAGCAAGTAGTTGATCGAGGCCACAGTGTCGCAGAAGTAGCGAGT
>Ga0307986_10000008_pt1 | contig 124054 bp, 116 predicted proteins | sample EllFjometageno82_FD_203170 | JGI IMG/M metagenome (GOLD analysis project Ga0307986, IMG submission 203170) | Marine microbial communities from Ellis Fjord, Antarctic Ocean - #82 | ecosystem: Environmental > Aquatic > Marine > Unclassified | place: Southern Ocean | collected 2014-10-09 | reverse complement strand
CGATGTGGTTCACGAGCGCTACCCGGAGCTCGAGGACCGCAGACTAATTTACGAGATTATTCGTCGCATGATCGGCGCGGTGGTCAGTGATTTGATAGAGGAGTCTCGTCGTCGCATCGATGCAGCTGCACCGGCCTCGATTGAGGACGTGAGAAATGCAGCACAACCTTTGATCTCGATGTCGGACTCAATGTATGAGCAGCACATGTCACTGAAGCGCTTTCTGCGCAAACACCTCTACAGTCATGAACAAAAACTGGAAATGACACGCACAGTCCAAGCCATGATTAATGAGCTGTTCACCACCTATATGGCCGACGAAACAAAAATGCCGGCACAATTCGCTCGCGCTGCGAGGAATGCAGAGGGCATCGGCAGAGCCCGCGTCGTCGCAGATTTCATCGCGGGGATGACGGATCGTTACGCGATCGCTGCACACGAAGCTCTCACGGCCTGATAGAATTCGGCGCGATCTCACGGAGGACTGCAGTGAAGCACAAATCCATTTCCAATAAAGACCGACTGATCTTTGCCATGGACGTAGCGGATTGCGACCGGGCTCGATCACTCACGGACGAACTCGGCGATTCTGTAACATTTTACAAGATCGGACTGGAATTAATGATGAGCGGCGAATATTTCGAGTTGCTCGATTGGATGCTCGCGCGGGATAAAAAGGTTTTCTGTGATCTCAAGTTTTTCGATATCCCAGCAACCGTTGGTTCGGCGGTGCGCCAGCTGGAAGATCGCGGTGCTTCATTTGTGACGGTGCACGGCAATTATTCAATGATGGAGGCTGCCGCAGAAAATAAGGGTGACACGCTAAAGGTGCTCGGTGTTACGACGCTGACCAGTCTGGATCGCGGTGACCTTGACGATCTTGGGTTCGACTGCGATCTCGAAGCTCTGGTTTTATCACGGGCACGACAAGCGCTCGATGCTGGATGCGACGGTGTTATTTCGTCGGGTCTTGAAGTACCAAAGTTACGCGAGCACCTGAATAACAAGTTGCTAGTAATTTCGCCCGGCATTCGTCCCGTAGACAACAAGCCCATGGGCGATCAGAAACGAGTGGTTACTGTGGAAACGGCACTCTCGAACGGTGCCGACTACATCGTGGTTGGCCGACCCATTCGCGATGCGGCAAGTCCACGCGCGGCTGCTGAAGCCATGCAAGCATCCATAGAATCGCAGATGAGCCCCTGATGACAGAACTCAAGAATGATTTATTCCTGCGGGCCCTGATGCGTCAGCCTGTATCTCGAACTCCTGTTTGGATCATGCGCCAGGCGGGTCGTTATCTGCCCGAGTATCGCGAGGTGCGAGCACAAGCCGGCGATTTTCTGAACCTTTGCAAGAATCCCGAGCTGGCCTGTGAAGTCACAATGCAGCCACTCAGACGCTTCAAGCTGGATGCAGCAATACTGTTTTCTGATATTTTGACAGTGCCGAACGCGATGGGGTTGGGTCTTTATTTCGAGCCCGGCGAGGGGCCGAAGTTCAAGCGACCCGTACAATCCACGAATGCCATTCAAAGCCTCAGTGTTCCAAACGTTGAAAAAGACTTGAGATATGTTTTTGACGCGGTTCGCACGATACGTCGCGAGCTCAATGGCGACGTGCCGTTGATAGGCTTCGCCGGAAGTCCGTTTACCGTTGGCACGTACATGGTTGAGGGCGGCTCCAGCCGAGAATTCCCGACTATTAAGGCACTCGCGAAAGAGGCGCCCGACGCTCTTGATCATTTGATGAATATCATTGCTGAAACAACGATTGAATACCTGAACGGCCAGATCGATGCTGGTGCTCAAGCAGTGCAGATATTTGACACCTGGGGTGCGGCGCTGGATGGAGATGACTTCCGCCGATTCTCAATGGCGAGCATGCAAAAAATTATCGATGGCCTAACGCGCGAGAAAGACGGCCGGAAAATACCGATCATCTTGTTTACCAAAGGTGCTGGTCCACTATTGGCTGATTTGGCTGAAACAGGCTGCGATGCTTTGGGTGTTGACTGGACAACTGATCTTGCGACCGCCCGACGTTACGTCGGCGACAAGGTTGCCTTGCAAGGGAACTTGAACCCAGGGACGCTTCTCGAAAGCCCCGAGAAGATTCGCCAGGGGGTTGCCGACACTTTGGCGAGTTACGGCGACGGTCCGGGTCACATATTTAATCTTGGCCATGGCATCACGCCGGACGTTGACCCCGATCACCTCGGTGTACTTGTCGATGCGGTCCACGAGCTGAGCCCGGAGTTCCATTCATAATACGAACTCAGGGTAGCTCTATTTCCAGAATCCTACATTCCTGGACAACCTTTGGGTTGCTTCCGCCATGTGTTTCGGCGGCAGCCCAAGCAACGTCACCGTACTTGAATTCCTGCATACGTTTACTGCCGTGACCATCGTCCTCAATCCAGGCGCAGGTTTGCAGATAGACCAGCAAGCGATCAGGGTGCGCGTGTAGCGGCTGAGTGTCGCCACGACGAAGAATCTGCTCGATAACTCGAATACGGTCGTTCTCAAATTTGAGCTCGTAAATATGCGGCGCAATCTTGATTGGATCGAGTGGTGCGGGAACGGCGGCAGCGACGACTGCAGCCAACAGCAATAGCGGAACAACTGACAATATTTTTTGACTAGTCACGCAATTCTCTTCTTAAGATCTTACCGACGTTTGTTTTTGGTAGGTCATCACGAAACTCAATGATTCGCGGGCGCTTATAGCCTGTAAGATTAGCTTTGCAGTGATCAATGATGTCCTGCTCGGTGATACTTTCAGTCTTACGTACTACGAAAATCTTGACGATCTCACCGGAGCGTTCGTCGGGTAACCCAATCGCTGCGGCTTCCAGTATGCCATCGAGTTCGACAACTACATTTTCAATCTCGTTGGGATAGACGTTGAAGCCAGATACTATAATCATGTCCTTCTTTCGATCCTCAATGTAGATGTAGCCATCTTCATCAAAGTATCCAATATCGCCGCTGCGAAACCATCCATCAGGTGATATGGCTTCTGCCGTTTCTGCAGGTCGTTGCCAGTAGCCCTCCATGACTTGTGGGCCACGGATGCATATTTCTCCAGCACTGCCAACTGGCAGAGGATTACCATCGTCATCGGCAATCATGACCTCAGTGGACGGCAACGGCAGCCCAATTGTGCCCGTAAATTCACTGCTCATGGGGCAGATGACAGCAGCGGGGGATGTTTCCGTTAACCCGTAACCTTGCAGAATTGCCATGCCGGTTTTTTGTTTCCACTCTCTTGCAATTGCTGGCTGTACGGCCATGCCGCCACCGATGCATACACGAAGGTAACTGAAATCAATATCTGAAAAACTCGGCGTATCCATGAGCGCCGCAAACATCGTGTTAACTCCGGTGAATAAGTTGAAATCGAACTTGGCGATTTCTTTAGCGAAACCCTCAAAATCTCTCGGATTGGTTATTAGAACGTTCTCGCCACCTTGTGCCATCACAGTCAGGCAGTTCCCTTCTAGGGAAAATATGTGATACAGCGGTAATGCGGTGATGGCGACAATGGGCTCGTCGCCGACATATGCGTCTGCTTGCCAGATAATAGTTTGTTGCACGTTGTAGACCATATTGCGATGGCTCAGCATTGCGCCCTTCGATACGCCGGTTGTGCCACCGGTGTACTGCAGATACGCAATATCCGCGTATCCGATATCCACCGTATTGAGCGCTACTCCATCTCCCGACCTGAGCGCTTGTCGAAAAGTAACGCTGCGCTCGAACTTGTAGGAGGGCACAGACCGCTTTACATATCGCAGAACGAAGTTAGTCAGTACACTTTTTGGCCAGCCAAGTAAGTCCCCGACACCGGTGGTAACGACATGTGAGACATCAGTCTTTTCGATCACGCTGGCTAGGACGTGCGCGAAATTTTCCAGAATGATGATGCATCTGGTAGAGGAGTCCTTTAGTTGGTGTTCGAGTTCTCTCGCCGTATACAAAGGGTTTACATTCACGACGACGAGACCTGCGCGAAAAATGCCGCACATGACTACCGGGTACTGAAGAATATTCGGCAACATGATGGCAACGCGTTCACCACGCTTGAGTCCGAGCGTATTTTGTAGGTAGCTAGCGAACTGCATAGACAAATGATCGAGCTCTGCATAATTGAGCGTTGTGCCCATATTGGTATATGCAGCATTTGCCGGGTATTTTTCGAATGCTTGTTCAAAAATATCTAGCACCGACTTAAACGGTGGAGTAGGTACTTTCTCCGGCATGCCAGAAGGGTAGGACTTCAGCCATATTTTTTCCAAAACGACCCCCTTATTTCTTTCGCTATATTTCGGCTACTTTTGAAGTGTAGCGCTAATGATGGACCAAGCGTTATCAAGCAGCATGGGCTGTGCACTAGCATTAGGGTGAATGCGGTCTTCCTGCAGAAGATCGTCGTTCAATGCAATGCCTTCCATAAAGAACTCGATCCACTGTACATTAAGCCGCTCGGATACGTTACGGAAGACAGCCTCAAATTCAGCTGAGTATCGCGATCCGTAATTGGTTGGGATGCGAATGCCGAGTAAAATGACAGCAGCACCTGAGGACTTTGCTTGAACGATTAATTTTTCGAGATTTTTCTCGATCCTGGTAGGGGGAAACCCACGCAGCCCGTCGTTTCCACCCAACTCGAGAATAATGAGATCTGGTGAAAAGTCGGACAACGCCGAATCTATGCGAGTGACACCACCTTCAGTTGTTTCGCCGCTAATACTGGCGTTCACGACCCGATGTTCGTACCCTTGCTCTTTAAGTCGGGCCTGCAACAAATTGCCCCAGGATTGGTCAACCTCAATGCCATAGCCAGCGCTCAGGCTATCACCGAAAATGACAATAGTTGGCTCTTCAGCTCCCGCCATGCTTGCGGTCACCAGTAAAATCGTTAGGAATAAAATTATTCGCATGTCTGATCAATCACCAAACAGAGTTAATGTTCTCGAAGCTCATGAGCTAGGTAAGCAGGTTAGCAGCCCCGAAGGGACTTTGACCATTCTTTCGGAGGTGAGTTTCGAGATTTGTCGGGGCGAATCCGTTGCGGTGGTTGGGCCATCTGGTGCTGGAAAGTCCACATTGCTGGCTCTACTGGCCGGACTGGATCTGCCGACGACTGGGCACGTTGTATTGAATGCCGCAAACCTTTCCGATCTGGATGAAGATGGCCGAGCGCAATTACGAGCTGAAAACGTGGGATTCGTGTTTCAATCCTTCCATCTTGTACCGTCCTTGAATGCGCTCGAAAATGTGATGCTGCCACTTGAATTGGCTGGCCACAGTGACGCGCGTAAATTGGCGCGAGAGATAATACAGAAGGTCGGTCTGAGTGAGCGCTGGAGCCACTATCCGGCGCAGTTGTCAGGTGGTGAGAAGCAGCGAGTCGCTATCGCGCGAGCGTTTGCAACCGAACCAGCGGTTCTATTCGCTGATGAGCCGACTGGTAATCTCGACAGCCGTACTGGCGCTAACATCATGGAGTTGATGTTTGAGCTCAACCGCAAATCATCCACGACGCTGGTGCTGGTGACGCACGATCAAAGTCTCGCTGAGCGCTGCGACCGAATTATATCGCTGGATGTTGGCAAGCTCGTTAGTAACCAAAGTGTGGCCGGATGAAAGCGCTGGTGTTCGCATTGCGAAGTTTCGGTCGAGAGCTGCGATCGGGTGAAGTTCTGGTTCTTCTCATGGCTGTCGGACTTGCCGTTAGTGCGCTGACTGCTGTAGGTTTTCTGACCGATCGCATCGGTAAGGCGGTCGCTCGCCAAGCCAACGAAGTGCTAGCCGCTGATCTCAGACTTCGTTCGCAAGAACCGGTGCCAGAGGAGTGGAGTGAGCTCGCCCATGACTATGATCTTGAGACGGCTGAAACAATGTCGTTTCCATCGGTTGTATTTAATGGTGATGAGAATGCGCTTGCTACAATCAAAGTCGTCAGTGACCTTTATCCCTTGCGCGGCAAGGTACGATTATCCGATGAGCTGTTTGGTGAGCAGCGAGTTGCCGAGGGGATTCCCGCCAGAGGAGAAGTTTGGGCTGATGGAGCATTACTCGCACGAGTTGGTGCCAAGGTTGGTGACTCTCTGGCCATCGGCGAACTCAATCTACGGGTTTCAGCCATACTGACGTACCGCCCAGATCAGTCGATTGGTTTTGCATCTCTTGCGCCGTCCGTCTTGCTTAATATGGCCGACATTTCCAGTAGCGGATTGATTGGCGAAGGAAGTCGAGTGGCATACGCTTTGCTCGTCTCTGGAGACGATCGGCAAGTTTCCAATTTTAATGAAGCCATTCAGGACAAGCTGCCCGAATCTGTCCGCGTTCGAAGTCAGGAAGAAAGCAGCGAACGCGCGTACAATGCAGCCGACAGAGCGCAACGTTTTTTATCACTGACTGCCGTCATTAGTTTGTTGTTAAGTGCTGTCGCGGTGGCTATGTCGGCTCGACGTTTCGCTCATAAGCGGATGGACTCTGTTGCGCTGATGAAGAGCCTGGGCGCCACACAAGGTTTCGTCATATCGGTCGCCCTCGTACAGTTGTTCCTGCTCGGTATGCTGGGCATTCTTGCTGGCAGCGTGGTGGGTTTCGCCGCGGAGGAGATGCTGTCGCGAATTCTACTCGATCTCATGCAGCAGGCTGAGCTACCTAGAGTCGGAATGCGACCGGTAATTCTTGCGAGTATGAGTGCCATGGTGCTCTTGCTCGGATTTGCGCTGCCGTCGCTGATTCAGCTTCGCAATACACCGCCTCTGCGAGTCCTTCGTCACGACGCTATGCCGCCAGCTCCGTCTAAAATTCTCGTTGCAGGCCTTGCTCTTGCAGCCGTTGCCGCACTTTTGTATCGCAGTATTGGTGACGTGCGCATGTTGGCCATAGTGATTGGCGGAATAATGGTGATCGCCGCCCTGCTTTACCTCGTTGGACGAGGTATGGTCGCATTACTTGGCCGAGCTCGCTCGGGCGTTGGGGTTGCTTGGCGCTACGGTCTTGCGAATGTTGCGAGACGGGGCCGCGATAGCGCAATACAGGTTGTCGCGTTTGGTCTTGGCATAACGGCCTTACTCCTCTTGACGCTTGTTCGAACCGATTTGCTGGAGGGTTGGCGTCAAACCTTGGGTGATGATGCCCCCAATCATTTCCTAATTAATATACAGCCACACGAAATTGAGTCTGTAGCGACAATATTCGAAGTGAATAACGCTGCCATACCCATATTTACGCCGATGGTTCGTGCGCGGATGACGATGATAAACGATGAGTCGGTAAAGGATCGGGAGTATCCCAACGAAGATGGCAAATGGCTTGCCAACCGAGAGGCGAACCTTTCATGGACCTCCGGACTGAGCGCGAGCAACGAGATAGTCGAAGGTGAATGGTGGCCAGCAGACTACGCCGGACCACCGCTGGTTTCGATCGAGGTCGACGCCGCAAAGAATGCGGGGCTCACAATCGGTGACCGATTGAATTTCTTCATTGCTGGCAAAGAGGTTGAGGCTAAGATCAGCAGTATTCGAAAGATAAACTGGGATTCATTCCAGCCGAACTTCTTTATCGTGCTGTCTCCCGGTGCTCTGGATGGCATGCCGACGACGTATATCTCAAGCATGCACATCGCAGACGGCAGCCAACCCATGCTCATTGATCTGATTCGATCGCATCCGAGTATTTCGGTTATCGACCTTGGCGCCATCCTTGAGCAGGTTCGCAGCATTATCGAGAAGGCGAGTTTGGCGGTGCAAGCGGTATTCTTGTTTACGCTGGCGGCCGGCATCGTCGTATTGTTTGCGGCTGTGCAGGCCACTATAGATGAGCGTCGTTTCGAGAGCGCAATACTCCGAGTACTGGGCGCGAAGCGCTCCACCGTGTTAGCTGGTGTCATGGCAGAATTCGCAGCCTTAGGCGCGGCCGCCGGTATTCTTGCCTCTGCCGGCGCATCGGTGCTCGCGTATCTGGTCGCCACACAGCTATTTGAATTGCCGTATGAATTCAGCCCGGCGATTTGGCTGGCAGGCGTATCTGCTGGCATTATCATTGTATGTCTAAGCGGCTACTTCGCAGCTCGCGGCGCCGTCAATGCCAGGCCAACAGATGTGCTCAGAAGAATAAATATCTAGGGGATTAGAAAGGATTAGGAATTTACCCCTATGGGCTGATTAAGCTGGGTCAGTGAGCTAAGGGTCGCTCGAATATTCCTTGGAAAAGACTACGCGATTGCGCTCTTCACCTCTAATGAAGGCCGCTATATTCGCAGTAAGTTCATCAATCGCGGCCTGCCTTGCTTGACCGCCTCCCCACCCGATATGTGGGGTGATCATCAAGTTGGGCCCGTCGTAATCGAGCAGTGGGTTTCCGTCTACTGGGGGCTCTTTCGATAGTACGTCAATGGACGCCGCAGCAATTTCTCCCGATTTCAACGCTGTGACTAGTGCGTCCGAATCGACCAAGCCGCCGCGCGCGGTATTGATAAGAATTGCATCTGACTTCATTTTCTTGAATTCAGTCTCGGCAAACATTCCTGCGGTAGCCTCGGTTAATGGGCAGTGCAGGGAAATGACATCCGCGCGTCGCAACACATCCTCAAACGCGACTCGATCATCGCTGGTTCGTTCTGTTCCTGGCCTGGCAGATACAATGACCTCCATACCAAATGACCGAGCAAGATTCGCAACACCCTTGCCAAGCTCGCCATAACCGATAATGCCAAGCGTCATTCCAGATAACTCCCGAATCGGGAAAGACAATAAACAAAAACTCGCGGAATCCTGCCATTGTCCAGCACGCACCGCTGCGCTGTACTGTTGCAGACTGCGGGTGAGATTCAGGAGGCAACCGAACACATGTTCGGCGATGGACTGCGTGCAGTAAGCACGGATGTTGCAAACCGCAATACCGTATCGTTTGGCTGCATCGAGATCGATGTTATCAGTGCCGGTCGCCGTAAGCCCGATGACGCGCAAAGTAGGGCAGTTACTCAATAACTCCTCGTTCAGAACGATCTTGTTGGTGAGTATGACGTGCGCACCTTCAATTCGCTCGGCCGTCTGCATATCCGACGTAAGGTCAAATATTTCCAGCTCCGGAAGTAGGGCCTGTAGAGCGCTAATATCAAGCCCAGGTCCCATCGTTGCAAAGTCGAGAAATACGGCTTTCATATGGTAATTCACTTCGAAGTCGAGCAGAGTAACGGACGATGAACGAACCGTTTTGGAAACGCAAATCACTGTCGAAGATGTCGCATGCTGAGTGGGAGTCATTGTGCGACGGTTGTGCGTTGTGCTGCATGCACAAGATCGAGGATGAGGATACCGGTGAAGTATTTTATACGGATGTCGCGTGTCGACTGCTCGACTTAGAGACGTGTCGTTGTTCGAACTACGCGGAGCGCGCGAAACACGTCGCCGAATGTTTGACCTTAACGCTTGATGAACCCGAAGCGTTTGAGTGGCTACCGACGACCTGTGCGTATCGCCTCATCGCTGACGGTGGTGATCTGGCACCGTGGCACCCGCTGGTTTCGGGCCGAGCAGAAAGTGTTCACGAGGCTGGCATTTCAGTGTTGGGTCGCGCTGTTTCCGAAAAAGACACGGACGAATGGAGCGTCTTACAAAAAAGGAGCTGATATGAAGAGTTACCCAAACAAGCGAAAACCCTTAAACGAATCCGCGTCTTTCATGGAGGCCTAGTTAGACAACATCGTCGCAGGGCCGGCGGACGCGGTATTCTAACCAGTGTTTTGAAGTGCTTGCGCTATTCCGTTGACGCTCGCGAGTAGTGCGTTGAAGATACCCTCATCTTCATAATTGGATTCGCGCCAGCGCGCCAGGAGGTCGACTTGCATCAAGCTCATTGGGTCGACGTAAGGGTTTCGGAGCATGATTGCGCGCTGCAGGGTGAGGTCGCCCCCTAAAAGCGTCTCGTGATCCGAGTATTTTAGGATCAGATCCTGTGTTAGTTCGAATTCGGCTTTGATGGTAGGGAAGAATTCATTGTGTAAGTCGTCGCCCGAGAGCTTTGAGTAGAGCTCGGCGATGCCGAGGTCGGATATGGCCAACACCATCTCGGTGTCGGTGGTCAGCGATCTGTGGAAATACCATTCCGTAAACATTTCGCTAAACGCATTTTCACCGAATTGATCAATGGCCTTTTCTAGGCCGCTGCCGACTCCGTACCAGCCGGGCAGAACGAAGCGAGCTTGCGTCCATGAGAATACCCACGGGATGGCGCGGAGATCGCCAATTCCTGATTGGCGTCGTCGAGACGCCGGCCTCGAGCCAATTTGCATGCGCTCAATGAGATCAATCGGTGTCGCTTTCCGAAAGTAGTCATAAAAATTAGGTGTTTCATAAATCAGTTTTCGATACGCACGACGACTTTCGTCAGCGATGACATCCATCATCTGGCGCCATTCGTTACGGTCATTACCTCGGTGTCTGGGCATTGCAGTCGCCAGAGCCACTGATCCGGTCATCTGCTCGAGCGTGCGCAGAGCGATACCGCGCAAGCCGTATTTTTCGTTGATAATTTCGCCCTGCTCGGTGACTCGCAATCGACCTTTTATAGTTCCCGGCGGTGCATCCAGAACTGCGACATGGGTCTTGCTGCCACCGCGGCTAACGGTGCCACCGCGTCCATGAAACAGCGTCAACTCGATACCCTGTGCTTCAGCTGCATCGACGATAATTTCCTGTGCGTTTTGCAACGCCCATCGGGCAGAGGCGAGTCCGCCATCTTTGCTGCTGTCGGAATAACCGATCATAATCATCTGACGATCATCGCGACGCTTGAGGTGCTTTCGGTACAAATCGGAGGACAGCAAAGATTCAAGAATATCGGGGCCATTCTGTAAATCGTCAACGGTTTCGAGGAGCGGAGCGATATCAAGCGGTACATCACCACGTTTGTTATGGAGCTCGCCCCATTGCGCCAGGAGAATGACGGAAAGGATGTCGTCCGCGCCCTGCGTCATGCTGACAATAAACGGTCCGATCGCCTTAGGCCCGTATTTCCGGCGACAAAATGCGACGGCCTGAAACACAGCGATCGTCTTACGTGCCTGCGTACTCAAATTCATCGGCACGCTTTCACGTGACTCGATGGCCTCCGATATTCTGGTGGCACGGTCAGTTGCCGACATTTCATCCCAGTCTTCTTCTCCAAGAATTTCGCCAACGACATTCCGATGTACTTCCGAATCCTGCCGGATGTCGAGTGTGACCATGTGGAATCCAAAAGTATGGATACGCCTCAATAAGCGCTGCACAGCGAAAAGCCCTGCTTGTTCGCCTTTGTTCTCAGTCAGGCCATCAGCGATCAGTTGAATATCATCGACTAGCTGGCCGACTTTCTCGTACGGAAAAACGTCGTCATCGTATGTGTTCTGCAGGCGCTGCTGAACCAGGCGCAAGAATACGCGATAGGGCATATCCCGGTGGCGAGCGGGAACAGCGTGATACGCGTTCGGAAACACGCCGCGGTACTCGTCGATCTTATCGAGCATTCCCTGTCCGAAACTGGTGCGCTTGGCCGATTGGCTCAGTTTTACGCTAATAGCAGCACACTCGTTATAATATAGGTCGAGTATCAACGAGCGCTGACGCGCGAGAGTCGCCCGGATGGTTTTTGCATTTACATTTGGATTGCCATCCATATCGCCGCCAACCCAAGAACCGAAATGCAGAACGTTCGGCACCTCGATAGCATCACCTTCCTCGCCATAAATGCGATGAATGGCGCTGTCTATGTTTTCATAAAACGGTGGGATAGCGCGGTACAGGACATCCGTGACAAAAAACAAGACATGTTCGAGTTCGTCTGCGACCGTCATTTGTTCGGACGGATGCTCGTCGGTTTGCCAGCCGGCGGTCGCTAGCAGACGAATGTTCTGCAGCGCAGAATTCGTCTCATGTGGGGTCATCGTGGGGTTTAGCAGGGCAACCAGATGCTTGACGATATTTTGTTCTTTACGAAGGATCGTTCGCCGAGTTGGCTCGGTAGGATGGGCCGTGAATATAGGTTCGATCGATAGCGAGTTGAGCAAATCCTTCAGACCATCCGCAGTCAGGCCCGAGGCCTTTAACTTGATAAACGTATCCTCGAGACCACCAGGCTGAAAGTGAACAACGTCCCTTAAGTATTCTCGGCGGCGGCGAATGCGATGCACTTTCTCTGCGGTATTAACCATTTGAAAATAGGTGGAGAAACTGCGAATGACTTGGAGTGCTTCTCCGGACTCTAGTCCGCCGACAAAGTCAGCCAGTTCCTCGCCTGGCTTTTCGTTGCCTTCTCTGCGTCGAATTGCTCGCAGCCGGGAATTTTCCACAAACTCGTATAAGTCTTCGCCGCTCTGCTCGCGAATAAGGTCACCGACCATAGCGCCCAGCGTGCGTACGTCGTCACGCAATGCCTGGTCTTTGTCTTCAAACGTAATGTCCTGACGACGAAGCGATTTGTGAATCTTAGTATCCATTTTCTAAGTGGCTTCGTATCAGTCGCGGAAATTTTCGTATTGTAGTGGTAGGTCGACGTCAAAGTCTTTCAACATCGCAATCACTTTTTGTAGATCGTCACGCTTCTTACCGCTGACTCGTAATTTGTCGCCTTGAATCGCTGTCTGAACTTTTAGTTTTTCTATCTTGATCTGTTTCACGAGTTTTCTGGCTCGGTCGGCATCAATGCCGCGCCGCAAGATGATCTTCTGGCGCGCTTCGTTATTGCTTAGCTCCGCATCCTGCTCTTCCAGGCATGCGAGGTTGATACCACGTTTGGATAGCTTCTGGCGCAGGATGTCGAGCATCTGCTTAAGTTGAAAATCGGACTGCGAGATCATGGTAATAACTGCCTCCTCGATTTCGAATCGCGATTTTGTCCCCTTGAAGTCAAAGCGCGTGTTGACCTCGCGGCTTGCTTGATCAACGGCGTTATTTGCCTCGTGGGAATCGAAGTCACTAACAACATCAAATGAAGGCATATTAGGTCCTGTTTTGTACTGCACCAGCAATTCAACCGAAAGGTACACCCGCTTCAGTGCTTGCGCCAGACCCGTCGTACGCCGCGTGATTGAAAATTGGACATTTTGCCGAGTTAGGGTGACGGTCAGCGACATTATGAACATGCAAGATAATGCTATGCGGACCTGTTGCCGCTGACGCGATTCACCGATTCGCTATCATTTCAGTCCGATGTGAGCATTTCGCACTGTAATGTCAATTATTTCAAAGGTTTATACGATCTCTTGTCCGCAATCGTGCGTTGCAAGAATGGCGCTTTAGTCGTTGCTAAGCAGGTGTGAACTAGGATACGGTTTAACGTCATCACCTGAATGGGTGAAGGCCAGTGAGACCATCTATTGCAAGTATTGCAAGACATAACACCTGACGCCCACGGAATCGCCGTACTGATCCTGACGATCCTCGCGCTAATCTTGTTTACTCGAGATAACATTCCGCTCGAGTCCTCATCGCTCGCCATACTGATACTCCTAGTAGCAGGATTCCAGCTCGCGCCCTACACAAAGGGCGGAGAAGTCGTGTTGAGTCCGATCGATTTTTTTGCTGGCTTTGGTAATGAAGCATTGATCGCGATTTGCGCATTGATGATGGTCGGAAAAGCGCTGGAAACAACGGGCTCGCTGCAGTCTTTAGCTCGAGTAGTCAGCAAGGCGTGGGCTTCACAGCCTGTAGCGGCGCTCGCAATAACGCTGGTTGCAGGAGCGGTACTCAGCGCATTTATGAACAACACGCCGATCGTTGTCCTTTTGATGCCTATTCTTGTTGGCGCGTCGCTGCGGGCGAAGTTTCCAGTTTCCGGCGTCATGCTTCCGATGGGGCTCGCGACCATCATCGGCGGTATGTCGACAACCATAGGTACCTCGACGAACTTGCTGGTCGTCGGCATTTCCCGAGACATGGGGATGCATGAATTCAGCCTGTTTGAGTGGGTGCTGCCTGTCGCTATTGTGGGTGGTGTTGGGCTGCTGTTCCTGTGGTTAGTTGCGCCGCGACTGCTACCCGATCGTACGCCGCCCATGGCTGACACGTCTCCACGCATCTTCAGTGCACAACTGCATGTAAAGGAAGGTGGCTTTGCAGACGGGAAGTCTTTGTCCGAGGTCCTTGCCAAAGCTGATGGCAGTCTCCGAATAGACAAAATTCAGCGAACCGAATCATTGTTCCTCGCGAAGTTGCCGTCGATAGTGATCCTGCCTGGTGATCGATTATTCGTCAAAGACTCGCCCGAGAATCTGAAGCACTTTGAACAACTCCTTGGCGCGACACTTTTTAACATTTCCGATATCGAACACCCGATTGATGAGGAGACGCCGCTTAAGGCTGAGGGACAACAGCTCGCCGAGGTTGTCGTTACACGTGGATCACCACTCCATTTACGCAGCCTTGCAGCCGCTAAATTCAGCAACAGCTATGGATTGCTGCCGTTGGCACTACATCGGGCACGTGCACCAAGTTCTCAGGTTACGGGTGATCTAAATTTGATTCGTTTGCGGGCAGGTGATGTTTTACTTGTACAGGGTTCGAGTGAGGCGATCGCCAATCTGAAGGACAGCGGAACGATGTTGGTTTTGGATGGCACGACGAATCTGCCGAAGATGGATCACGCCAAACGAGCGCTATTTATTATGGGCGGCGTTATTGCTTTGGCTGCACTCGGCATCATGCCGATCGCAGTCAGCGCGTTGGTCGGGTTAGGCCTAATGATCGCAACTGGTTGTTTGGGTTGGCGTGATGCCGTCGGGGCCTTATCAATCCCGGTTATTATGATCATTGTGACGTCGCTCGCTCTGGGTAAAGCGTTGATGGACACAGGGATGGCGGCCTATTTGGCCAACAGTTTCGTTAATGTCGCCTCTGGATTACCCGCACCGATGATATTAAGTGCCTTCATGTTGCTGATGACGGTTATGACGAACCTCGTTTCGAACACTGCCGCCGCAGCGATTGGGACACCTATCGCCATTAGTATCGCGCAGCAATTGGGTGTCAGCCCCGAGCCGTTTATTCTCGCTGTATTGTTTGGCGCCAACATGAGTTTCGCCACGCCGTACGGTTACCAGACGAATCTGCTTGTGATGAGTGCCGGTGGTTACAAGTTTTCCGACTTCCTGCGCGTTGGCATACCGCTCATAATTATCATGTGGGTCGGTTTCTCAATCGTTCTGCCGATGTTGTATCACCTGTAACTGATTTACCTGTAATTGAATCCATGCTTGACGCTTGTGAAAACCACGGTAATACTCGGTCGCATGAATACATCAATCATCTTGAACTGGTGGTGGCAGTCCGCAAAAGAGGGGGCTGTTGGCTAAGTATTAGCTGAGTTAAAAAAACATCCGAAGCCCATCTCTGCCGAAATCAGGGATGGGCTTTTTCGTATGGACAACCGCAGGAGCGCGCTTAGCGCGAGGAAAAAATGCAAGCACCTTTCGACATCATTGCCGACCTCGACACACCGGTCTCGGCCTACCTGAAATTGGGATCGCTTAATCCGCGCTTTCTTCTTGAGAGCGTGGAGGGTGGAGAGCGGCTTGCCCGTTATTCTTTCCTCGGTTTCGGCGACGCCGTGGAAGTCCGCATGAACGAGGGATCTTTTAGCATCGATGGTGTTGATGGGCCTCGCCCAAAGAATCAGCAGCAATATCTTGCTGCATTGCGTCGCGCCCTTGAAATCGCACCACGACCGCAGCCCGACAATGGCTTGCCATTCGCTGGCGGATTGGTTGGCGTGTCCGGTTACGACGTAGTCCGATTGTTCGAAAAACTTCCCGAGAAAACGACCAAGCAATCTCACATACCGGACGCTGCCTTCGTTGCACCGGCCTCCTTGCTGGTGTTTGACCATTTGACGCGTCGCGTCGCGCTATTGCATGACGGACCGGAGAAGGAGCGTCTTGAGCTTCGGGCAGAAGTCATCCAGTTGTTGCTCGGTGTTATTCCAGCAGGACCAAAGAACGTTTCGGTCTCAGCGGCAGAGGCGAGCCTGACAGAAGAAGAATTTTCAGAGCGTGTTGAAGCGTGTAAGGAGTACATCGCCGCCGGGGATATTTACCAAATCGTTCTTTCGGTGTTGTTTCGTGGCAAGACGGACGTGCCACCGTTTGAAGTCTACAGAGCATTGCGACTCTTAAATCCGTCGCCTTACATGTTCTTCTTCGACTTTGGTGATCTTAAGGTCGTTGGTTCTTCGCCGGAAGCGCTGGTTAAGTTGAATGGTGACACCGCGTCCTTGCGTCCAATCGCCGGAACGCTACCACGTGGAGTGACCAGCGAGGAAGATGAGGCGAACACGATCGCGCTGCTCGCCGATCCCAAGGAATCGGCAGAGCACGTCATGCTCGTCGACCTCGCTCGAAACGATCTCGGTCGCGTAGCCACCGCTGGGACGGTGCATGTCGATCCCTATCGTGAGATTGAGCGCTACAGCCATGTCATGCATATTGTTAGCGGAGTCGAGGGCGAGTTGGCGTCCGAGTTTGACCAGTTCGATCTGTTCGCGGCGACTTTCCCAGCTGGTACGCTGGTCGGCGCCCCCAAAGTACGGGCGATGCAGATTATCGAGGAAATGGAACAAGTTGGCCGTGGCCTCTATGCCGGTACGGCAGGTTACTTCGGGCTGAGCGGCGACATGGATCAGGCGATCACAATTCGCACGCTGGTGTTTTCGGGCGATGAGTACAGTTTTCAGGCGGGCGCCGGTATCGTTGCCGACTCCGTACCAGCTAACGAGTATCAGGAAGTGCTGGCAAAAAGCGCCATATTGAGGAGCGCTCTCGAAATCGCGGAGGAAGGGCTATAATGGCTGATAATACATTCGACCATGTACGCATATTGCTAGTCGATAACTACGATTCGTTTACCTATAACCTGGTACAGGCTTTCGCGGCCCATGGCGCTGAGGTTATGGTCTACAGAAACGACATGATCAGCGTTGATGAAGGCCTGGCACTGCAGCCAACGCACCTAGTTATCTCACCGGGTCCTGGCAGGCCGGAAGACGCGGGTGTATCGCTGGACATGATCGCGGCGTTCGCTGGAAAAATACCGGTTTTAGGCGTGTGTCTTGGTCATCAAAGTATTGTGCAGCAGCAAGGTGGCGTCATCGTCAGGGCTGAGCGCTTGATGCACGGCAAGACCTCAGAAATTAAACACGATGGAAAGTCGGTGTTCGAGGGCATTTCACAGCCGTTCGAAGTCGGCCGATATCATTCCCTGTGTGCTGAGGCTGATTCACTACCCGATATGCTTGAGGTTAGCGCTGAGACCGATGATGGAGTGGTCATGGGTGTGCGGCATAAGACCCAGCAGATCGAAGGGGTGCAGTTTCATCCGGAAAGTGTTCTCACGCCGGAGGGCGAAACGTTAATGACAAATTTCATGCGAATGGAGGCCCAATGAGTAAGGAATACAGTTCATTACTCGACAGTCTGTTGAACGGAGCGGCTCTGACAGAGCGGCAGGCCTACGAATTGATGCACAAGCTGGCTGAGGGTGAATTGCCGTCAGCGCTAGCGGGTGCGCTCCTCGTGGGGCTCAGGGCAAAAGGTGAAACAGCGGACGAAATTCGCGGCTTCGCAACTGCGATGCGCGAATTGGCTGTACACCCCGAGATTCCGGATGGCGCACCGACTGTCGACACCGTCGGGACCGGCGGTGATGGATCGGGAAGCTTTAACCTGTCAACCGGCACTGGGCTGCTCGCAGCTGCATGCGGATCAAGAGTTGTTAAGCACGGCAACCGCTCTGTCTCGAGCCGATCTGGCAGCGCAGATATGCTTGAGAGTCTTGGCATGCCGCTGCCGCTACATGAAAAGCAGGCTGTTGATTGCCTGCAGGCAACGGGGTTTACGTTCCTGTTCGCTCCTGCCTATCATCCGGCGATGAAAGCAGTTGCCCCAATTCGTGGAGCGCTTTCAGTTCGCACAGTTTTCAATGTACTGGGACCGTTGACGAATCCGGCAGCGCCACCTTTCCAGCTGATCGGCGCCTATAGTAAGAATGCCGCGAAGTTGATGGCGGATGCCCTGTCCGGAATGCCTTTGGAGCGTGCTTTCGTCGTCCACGGTGAGCCGGGATGGGATGAGGCGACGCCTGCTGGGGATTTCTGGCTTTACGACGTCACTCCTGGAAATGTTACAGAGACTAAACGCAGCCCGGAAGATTATGGGCTCACACGCTGCAGTCCGACAGACCTTGAAGGCGGCGATGCGGACCATAATGCTAATGAACTAGTGCGTGTATTTACGGGCGAAGATACCGGCGCCCATCGCGATGCGCTGCTCATGGGTACATCGCTGGTGCTGGAAGTTCAAGGTGAGGCGAAAGACGCGAAGGCCGGCGTGGCTCAAGCTGCAGCAGTGATCGACGATGGCAGCGCCGAGTCATTCCTCGGTAAATTGCGCGAGCACTTCGACGACTAATGAGTGACTTTCTACAAATCATGGCGAGTGCCAGCGCGGCGAGAGCGGCCGTGATTAACCCAACGTTTTCATCGGCGGATTTCGATAAGCCTGTCGTGCCACTGACGCTCGATAACTTCGATGTGATAGCAGAAATTAAGGAGCGTTCACCTGCTGAGGGTGACTTGAGCTCCAGGGGTAGCGATCGTGGTGCCCGCGCTAGAGCCTATGCCAGCGGAGGGGCAGCAGCGATATCGGTACTGACAGAGCCAAGTCGTTTTGACGGGGATCTCTTGCATCTTGCGGAGGTTGCTGCTGCTGTGCCGGACACGCCGGTGATGCGCAAAGATTTTCTGGTTGAACCCGTGCAAATTCTTGAGGCGCGAAAAGCAGGGGCGAGCGGTGTCTTGCTGATAACGACCATGCTAAGTGACGCCAAACTTCGCGCAATGCTTGATTGTGCCTGGGATCATGGCCTATTCGTGTTGCTCGAGTCTTTTAATGAAGAAGACCTGCGGCGTTCGTCCGCGTTACTGGCCAACAATGCAGATAGAGATCGGGCAGATACAGGTCAGCTACTCATCGGCGTGAATACCCGAAATTTGAGGACGCTTGAGGTTGATCCCGAAAGACTTCGGAACCTGGCTCAGGTGTTACCAGTCGCTAGGTGTGTTGCCGAAAGCGGACTAATTGTGGCTAATGATGCGGCACGAGTCGCCGCGTGGGGGTATCGCATGGCTCTCGTTGGCACTGCGCTGATGCGCAGCGATGATCCAGCTGGACTGATTGTAGCAATGCGAAAGGCGGGTGCTGCGACATGAGTATTTTTGTGAAGATTTGTGGCCTCAAGGAAGAGCGACACGTCAACGCGGCCATAGATGCAGGCGCCGATGCGCTTGGTTTTGTTTTCGCAAAATCTCGACGTGAGATAACGCCGTCGGATGCAGCGTCTATTAGTATGAACGTGCCAGCACATATTTTGCGCGTTGCAGTGATGCTGCACCCGACCAATGAAGAGTGGCAAAAAGTTCTCAGCGGGTTTTCTCCAGATGTGTTGCAAGCAGACGCACAATATTTCGCATCACTCGATGTTCCGGACTCGATTGAGAAATGGCCAGTGTTTCGCGAGGGCGGAGAGGATCCCGCTACCGGCGACACCTACATTTTTGAAGGAAAAAAAAGCGGGCATGGCGAGACCGTCGACTGGTCTCGTGCCGCGACGATGGCAGAGAATGGCCGGATGATCCTCGCTGGTGGGCTTTTCGCTGGCAATGTCGCGGAAGCAATTGCGACGGTCCGCCCACTTGGAGTTGACGTATCGAGTGGCGTCGAGTCAGCGCCTGGGCAGAAAGATATTCAACTGATAAAAAAATTCGTTAGTGCAGCCAAAGCTGCGGAGAAAAGTTTATGAGCACATTGTTTGCTGCCGACGAAGCCAAGCGGCTTCTAGATGCAGCCATCAAGGGTGACATGCCCGATGAACGCGGTCGATTTGGACCGTTCGGCGGCCGCTATGTACCGGAAACGTTAGTACCGGCATTCGATCGATTGGAGGCCGGTGTCAAAGAGCATCTGCACAGTCCAGTCTTTCAGGCAGAGTTTCAGAAGGAATTGCGGGAATGGGTCGGTCGACCAACGGCACTGTCCTTTGCTCCGCGACTTAGCGAAGCCTGGGGAGCTGAGGTCTGGATCAAGCGTGAAGATCTCGCACACACGGGTGCGCACAAAATCAACAACGCGATCGGGCAAGCGTTACTTGCGAAGCGCCTCGGCGCGAAACGAGTCATTGCTGAAACTGGCGCGGGCCAGCATGGTGTAGCCTCCGCGGCAGCCTGCGCGCGAGTCGGATTATCCTGCAGCGTATTCATGGGCGCTGTCGACATGGAGCGACAAGCCCCGAACGTTGATCGTATTCGCCGCCTCGGTGCCGAGGTCATCGCGGTCGAGACAGGCGATAAGACACTTCGCGCCGCTATCGACGAGGCGCTGCGCGAGTGGGTAACGGATCCAGATGGAATCTACTATCTCCTAGGATCCGCGGTTGGCGCACATCCTTATCCCTATCTCGTTCGTGAGCTGCAGTCTGTCATCGGAACCGAAGCACGCCAACAGATGCTGGACCAGGCTGGCGGACTGCCCGATGTAGCATTCGCCTGCGTCGGCGGGGGCTCAAACGCGATCGGTCTGTTCTATCCCTTGCTCGGCGATGACATCGAGTTGATCGGTGTTGAGGCTGGTGGTATTGGCGACGGTTTAGGCGAAAACGCAGCAACGCTTGCGACCGGCACACCTGGTGTACTTCAGGGATCGTACACAATCATTCTCCAGAATGATGACGGGCAGGTGCAGGAGACGCAGTCGATTTCTGCCGGTCTCGATTACTCCGGCGTCGGGCCAGAGCATGCTCTGCTGCAGGCAGCTGGTCGGGTGAAGTACATCTCGGCGAGAGATGACGAAGCGCTCGAGGCACTGGGAGAGCTTTGTACCACCGAAGGAATTCTGACCGCACTTGAAACGTCTCACGCTTTTGCAGCAGCACGTAAATACGCGAAGCAAAATCCGGGTAAACGAATTCTGATTGGAAACTCTGGCCGCGGCGATAAAGATATACCGACGCTGACTAAGTATCCGGCGGGGATTTGATGATGAGTGCATACGAGAAAATTCATGCAGCGATATCCACGGCGAATGATTCTGGTCGAACTGCATTAGTGCCGTTCATTACCGCTGGCTATCCGGAGCCAAAAGACTTCATCGCGACACTAAAAAATGTAGCGTCAGCCGGTGACGTTGTCGAGCTCGGCATTCCGTTTTCGGATCCGATGGCGGATGGAATGACGATTCAGCGCTCAAGTTTCGTTGCCTTGCAAAAGGGCGTCAGTCTCAAATGGATATTCGACGAGCTCGATTCTGCGCAGGGCGAAATAGATGCGCCGTTGGTCATGATGTCCTATCTCAACCCCTTGCTCGCCTTTGGCTTTGAAGATCTGGCAGATCGTGCATTGGCGGCTGGCGTATATGGGTTCATCGTTCCCGATCTTCCTTATGAGGAAAGCACCGAACTTCGTGCTGTATTGGAGGCCAAAGGCCTCGGACTTATTCAGTTGGTCACACCGGCTACGCCGGAAGACAGGCTCAAAACTTTGTGCGATGCCTCACGCGGATTCGTCTACGCAGTAACGATAACTGGCATTACTGGCGGTGCAGGGCTACCCGTGGACTTAGCGGACTATCTTACTAAGGTCGTGTCGCATTCCACTATCCCGGTCTGTGCCGGCTTCGGAATTCGCGAGGCGAAAGATGTGGCCGCTGTCGGTCAGTATGTCGCCGGCGCAATTGTCGGATCAGCTCTGGTGGAAGTCCTTGAGCGCGGCGAAGATCCCAAACCATTTTTGGAAGCACTTATCGAGTGAGGCCTTGTGTCATCGCAATCGCTGCTCGAGCTTTGTGTTGAGTGACGTTGAGTAGTACTGGAATCGACCACCACCGCGTTTCTTGGCATCGAACATCGCAATGTCCGCCGCCTTAATCATTTTCTCGGCCGTCAAACCCGACTCGGGGTACATCGCGATACCGATACTCGGCGTTGCATAGACTTCGCTGTTGCTGATTTCGTATTTCTCTGACAGTACCAATAGTAATTTTTGAGCTGCCACTGCCGCGTTCGCGGCTTCGCCGAAATCCTCGAGGCAAACAACAAACTCATCGCCGCCCCAACGGCCGCAGAAATCGCCAACGCGTAAATTGCTTCTGAGCCGGCCAGCAACCTGATAGAGCAGGGCATCGCCGGTATCATGGCCCAATGTATCGTTCACCGATTTAAATCGATCAAGATCTATAAAGAACGCCGCCAGTGGAGCAGCTTTTCTCTGGCTACGGCCAATCGCACGAGTCAATTGTTCCGCGAATAAGGAGCGATTCGGGAGGCCTGTCAATTCATCAAACTGAGCGAGCTTTTCAAGTTCGATCGTTCGGCGCCGAGACTCCGTAACATCGCGGAAAGTAATCACGCCACCGATGAGTTCGCGCCTGCCGTCGAATAATCCCTGGCCGTTGATGCTCAGCACGATATCGGGTTGCTTGGGTATTCGATAGGTGGCGATTTGGTCAGCAAATTTTTCGCCATTTCGTGCGCGCATTAGTGGTAATTCGGCGGAGCTACGATAGCTGTCGCCATTTACGTCGACGCAGCAGAAGGTTTGCTCCCAGGTTGAGTTGGGTTGCATGCGCGGGCTTATTCCGAGCAAGGCGCGCGCCGCTGGATTGATTTCAAGAACGTGGCCCGTATCGTCTATAACGATTACGCCATCATTGATGTTGTTCAAGATGGACAGCGCGGTTACATCTGTCCTTGAGAGCCGCAATTGCATATGTCTGCGCTTAACAGCGTGATCGAACGCCGAATTTTGGGCTTCGACGGATATGTCGTTAATGCACACGTACCCCTGGGCACCTGCATGCACAGCGGTAATACCGTGATGCTCATTTTCTTTCGTGGTTAACGCCACAACCGGATACGGAGCAAGCTTATTGATTAGGTCGGTAAGAGACTGTCTGGATTGCGCGATCATTGGCCCCGCTTCGAACAGCACAAGATCAACAATAGGCGCGTCTTCTGGAAGCTCGAACGATGTCGAGCAGGTCAGGTAAGTGCAGCAGGGAAGCGTTTCCAATGCACTGAGATAATCTGCGGCAAACTCTCCACATCCGAGATAAAGTATGGAATACCCGGACATTAGTCCCCCGTAATCCGTATAGAAAGCGTCTTCTCCATGGGAGAAATCATATGTAAAGACAGGAGCTTACGCCAGCTTTTGAGTGGCTTCCGCCGACCGAATTCAAGCCATTTAGCATAGTGTGGTATCCAAATGACGCTAAATTGCAGATGCAGTTCAGCCTTTTTTGTGTCCAATTTTGCTACCCTTGGCCGTCTGCTGACGAGATGTTCGAATGGCTCGCGTTTTTAAATATTTGATTTCCTTATTGGGTGGTTTCTTCGCGCTTCGATTGAGAAACCACTGTTGGCTAATTCTATTTGCAGTGACCCTCGCGCCCGCGGCAAGGTCGGCCGACATTCTTAGCATGGATATCGCCAGCGATAAGGGTACGTACACGATGACTTCGGAGGTCTGGTTCGATGCAACGATCGAGCAGGTATTCGAGGTGTATCAAAACTGGGGATATTCCACACGGTTTTCGAGTGCCATTGTAGAGGCGCGAGACATGGAGCCGGATGAGAAAGGGCGCGCACAATTTTATGTTCGCAATAGAGGCTGCGTGTTTTTCTTTTGCCAATCCTTCGAGCGTCAGGGCTATGTCGAGTCTGAGACGAATCTGGTGCTTCGCGCTTTTGCGAACCCGGAAACCAGCGATTTCCATCATAGCAATGAGAGTTGGAAGTTCCTGGCCCGCGACGGTGGCACCGTCGTTACCTATGACCTGACGATAAGTCCGAAATTCTGGATACCGCCGGGCATTGGCCCTTTTCTTATCAAGCGAAAATTGAAGGACAATGGCGGTCGCGCGGTCGACCGTATTGAAATCATTGCGCAGGAATTGGACGTTGAATGAGTTTGCTGCACGCCTGCTGAACTGGTTTGACGAACACGGCAGGAAAGACTTTCCGTGGCAGAAAAACACCACGGCATATCGTGTTTGGGTCTCGGAGATAATGCTGCAACAGACTCAGGTGCAGACGGTAATCCCTTACTTCGATCGATTCGTTGAGCGCTTTCCGACTTTGGAGTCGCTGGCCAGCGCGAGTCAGGATGATGTTCTGTCTCATTGGACCGGCCTTGGCTATTACGCCAGAGCACGAAACCTTCACAAGGCGGCGCAACGGGTGCTCGATATGCACGGAGGTCAGTTCCCGATTCTTATCGATGACGTCATGGCACTGCCCGGTATCGGCCGTTCGACGGCAGGCGCTGTTCTTTCACTGGCTTATGGTCAGCGTCACGCCATCCTTGATGGCAATGTGAAGCGAGTGCTTGCTCGGCATCGGGCTTTGGCGGGTTGGCCGGGGAAAGCAAGCGTTGCTGAGATGCTGTGGGAAGCAGCCGACAAGAACACGCCCGCTAGCAGAGTCGCAGACTACACGCAGGCCATCATGGACCTTGGTGCGACCTTGTGTACGAGAAGCCATCCATCGTGTGACCGCTGTCCGGTCGCTGCCGATTGCATCGCGCTAAAAACGCAGAGCGTTGATTCCTACCCGGGCCGTAAGCCAAAGTCAGTCAAACCGGTTCGAACCACGACGATGGTGTTGGCAAGCCTTGGGGGGCAGGTCTATCTGGAGCGTCGGCCGGAGTCGGGTATATGGGGTGGTCTTTGGAGTCTTCCGGAACTTGGGGAGCGCACTCTGGATGACTGGTGTGTCGATACCTTCGGAAATACAGAGGCGGAAATACTGTCATGGGCCATATTGCGTCATAGCTTCAGCCACTTCGATCTCGACATTCAACCGATTCTCGTGCGATTCAAGTCGCACACGAGTAAAGTTGCTGAGTCTGATACCGAGACTTGGTACAGGCTTAACGACGTCCCGCCGGGCGGATTTTCTGCACCGGTTAAGAAACTAATCGATCAACTAAAGAAGAGTGAAAATGTCGCGTACTGTTAATTGCGTCATGTTGGACAAAGAGGCTGAGGGTCTCGATTATTCACCGTACCCGGGCGATCTTGGCCAACGAATTTATGATGGCGTATCTAAAGAGGCTTGGCAGCAATGGCTGGCCCACCAGACTATGCTGATAAATGAATATCGACTGACGCCTATCGAACCAGAGGCTCGAACGTTTCTGGAAACCGAAATGGAGAAGTTCTTTTTCGGAGAAGGTTCGTCCGCACCTAAAGAGTTTGTAGCGCCGTCATAGTTGAGTAGCGCTAGGCATTTGTTCTTGACTGAGCAGACGCTTATCGATCTAATACTCCGCTCGTTGGCCTCCAGCCAGCGCTGTAGGAGCGGCCATAGGCCGTGATCCAAATAAGGCCAGGTAGCTCAGTTGGTAGAGCAGCGGACTGAAAATCCGCGTGTCGGTGGTTCGATTCCGCCCCTGGCCACCATTATTAATAAGACTTTCAGCTTTTTAGTCGTTAGCCTTTTTTCTTTTGGTGAACATATGGTGAAAATTATATCACCGCCAGTCCCCCCAATATTTTACAGAAGAAGTATGGCAGATCAGCTTCAAACCCTAGATGCTGGAAGTCTCGCGCTGGATCGCGAGCAATACACTGGTATCTTTGCCTAGCTTTACTGGCACAACCCGCCAATGCATCAGAAATGGCGTACCGTCTTTTTTGTAGTTGATCGCCTTACCCTCAAATCGACCGCCGGCACTGAGTGTTTTGCTCAGTCGCGCAATTACTGTTTTGTCGGTAGCTGCCCCCTGCAATATCTTTGGCGTTTTCCCCAGAACCTCAGCGGGGTTGTACCCGGTCAGTTTCTTGAAGGCCTTGTTTGCATAAAGAATTCTGGTTCGATTCGTCGCGTCTGTTATCAGGATGGAGTCAAAACTATTTTCCACCAGTGCTTTTAGAGCGCGGATATTTAGTTTGGGATCCTGAAGGACTTTATCGAGTGATTTGATCATTTAATGTTCCTGTAAGTATTCGGATTTAAGGACAAGAAGAAATAAAAATTCTAGAAAGTGGCACAGACTTTCGGTGTTGCGGTTTCTACGTCAGTACGTTTGAGATACCACTATCTTGCCTGTTCCGCAGTGTGAAAAGCAGCGTAAAAATGTAACAAGTCGTATCAGTTGTAGACCTCTGGCGCTGCGGCGTCTTACTGTACATAGCCTATGCAGGACTCCAGGACTTACACGGCGCTGGCGCTGGCCGGCACGATTCCTTTCATTGCGGGCGCGTTGCTGCCGTTGCTGGGCCATAATTCGTTGCCGCATCTCGGCCCGCTGGATCAGCTGGTGTCCTCCTATGGGCTCGCGATCGTCTGCTTTCTTGCAGGTACTCACTGGGGCATCTATCTTGCTGGCCGCAACAAAGACTTGTTTAACCTGTTTGTCATCAGCAACGCCATATTCCTGGCCACCTGGTTTGCGTATATTAGCGGCCCCATCAAACTTGCGATCGGCATGCAGATAGTCGCGTTCCTGGCACTCTTGTTCATCGATCTGCGCCTTCGAGCCGGTGAGGTTATTTCTGCAACGTATTTCCGCCTGCGCACGCTGGCAACCTTGATTGCCGTACTGTCCTTGCTTGCCCAGTGACGCGCGTGGCGGTCATCGGCGCCAAAAAAAGGGGTTGAACCGAATAGTCATAAAATTCGGTTCAGCAATCTTAGGCTGAATACAGATTCGAGTTGATATCACTGGTATTAACCTTACTTTTTACAGAATAAGTCTGCTTTAATTAAAGCATCAGCATCATCATCAAGGTTTACAGGGTGAAAGACTTTCTTAAATATATTCTATCGGCCTGCTTTCTGGTCTGTATCTCCATTCCAGCTACGAGAGCTGATGCTCCGGCGACAGTGGTATTTGAAGCGGGGGACGATGGGTATAAGATTTTTCGTATTCCAGCGATCGTTCGTGCGGCGAATGGCGACCTGCTCGCTTTTTGCGAAGCCCGTCAGGGTGGTGACGCGAGTGAGATCGACCTGGTATTGAAACGGTCATCGGACGATGGAAAGACCTGGGGCAAGATCGAGGTGGTACAGGAGAGCGATGACTTTCTTTCTCTATACGCCGATAAGGATCGAGAGATGTCTATCGGAAACCCGGCACCGGTTGTGGATCAGATGGATTCCGATCATCCGGGTCGATTGTGGCTTCCGTTCACCTTGGAGAATGATCGTGTGTTTGTGACCTATAGTGATGACTCTGGCAAGACCTGGTCGAAACGACGCGAAATCACAAAGGACGTAAAGAAAGAAGAGTGGGGCTGGTATGCCAACGGTCCGGTGCACTCCATCCAACTGCAGCGAGCGCCTTACCGGGGACGCTTTGTCATTCCCTCTAACCATCGGCTGGGAAGTGATGGTGAAGATCTAGGAGCCCTCGGAGCCCATGCCATCCTCAGTGATGATCACGGAAAAACCTGGCGTATTGGGGCTCTCGACGAAACCTACGAAGATGGACTCAACGCCAACGAAACCACCGTCGTAGAACTCAAGGACGGCAGCCTTTATTTCAATACCCGAGATCAGCATGGAGAGGCACCCGGAACGCGCGGAGAGTCCTGGAGCACGGACGGCGGAGAGAGCTTTGATTCTCGTGATTCAGACTGGAAGGCATTTCGCCCCATCGAAGGAGTCCTTGATTTGCCTGTTGTTCAAGGAGCCTTGCTGAGAGTTTCCGAAAGCTTGATTTTACTCTCTGGGCCTGATGAAAATGGTCCGTCGGGCGAGGGTCGAAGCGATATGAGAATTCGCTATTCCACCGATGAAGCGAAGACCTGGCAGGACGGACCGATCATCCATACGGGGCCCGTTGCCTACAGTGACATGGTCCTTCTTTTAGAGGGTTCCGTAGGGCTGCTTTTTGAAGCTGGGAGTCCAAGCCAGAAGAGTGCCTACCAACGCATCGTTTTTTCTGCGATCAGTAGTATTGCGGTTGAGGTTATCCACTAGCGCTGTGGGCTTGGAATGGTGGATAATCATGTCCACTCAGTCAGGATATTCAACCTATGTACTATAGAAGAAAGGTTGCCCTTTTTTTGTTTTTTGCGTCGGTTATTGTTTCAGCGTGTACTGGTCAGCCAGGCGGGACAAGCGTTGTCTCAGGTTTCGAACTCGATCGATATCTTGGCACCTGGTATGAAATAGCTCGCCTAGACCATCGCTTCGAGCGTGGTCTGACGGACGTGACTGCAGACTACACACTTCGAGATGACGGTGGCGTGCGGGTGGTGAACCGGGGACTCAACACTAAGACAGACGAATGGGACGAGGCAATTGGTAAGGCCTACCTGATCGACTCGCCGGAAGTTGGCCGACTAAAAGTATCTTTCTTCGGCCCGTTCTACGGCGGGTACAACATCCTTGAGTTAGATATAGAGAATTACCAGTATGCGCTTGTCGCGGGGCCAGATCGTTCTTACCTCTGGATCCTGGCGCGCTCTCCGGGCTTGTCTGAAACCGTTGTACAGTCACTTATTGAGAAAGCAAGACGCCTAGATTTTCCGGTGGACGAACTGATTTATGTGTCCCACGATATGGCTAAGGACTGACGTGCCTCATAGCAACTGCAGCAACAGCACCTAATGCGAGTAGCAATTATCGGCGGAACTGGATTTGTTGGCAGCTACCTGACCGACGCCCTGTTGAATTCTGGGCACTCGGTTTCGATGTTGGTACGGCAAGGTAGCGAGAGTAAGCTGCGGCAGCCTGAGAAAGTCTTAATAGTGAATGGCGATATTGCTGACACTGAGTCGATCTACCGTCTTCTTCAGGCGTGTGATGCGGTGATCTACAACGTCGGAATATTACGAGAAGTGCCGCGAAAAGGCGTTACCTTTGAGTCGACGCAATATGAGGGTCTGGTCAACACGGTTGACGCCGCACTGGCGGCCGGTGTGCAGAGATTTCTGCTAATGAGCGCCAATGGCGTCAAGATTCCGGGAACTCGATACCAGGAAACCAAACGCCGCGCCGAGGAGTACGCCCTGAAAAGCGGACTGGACGTCACCGTGTTTCGCCCGTCCGTAATTTTTGGTGATCCCCAGGGGGCGATGGAGTTTGCAACCCAACTGTTTAATCAAATGGTTCGTCCGCCGATTCCTGCCGTGAGTTTTTTTGCGGGCTGTGATCCGAAGAAAGGTGCGGTTGTAATGTCGCCCGTTCATATTAAAGATGTGGCGAGAGCATTTCTGGCCGCGCTTAAAAACGAAGAGTGTGTCGGAAGAACCTATGCATTAGGGGGCCCAGAGGTCTTAACCTGGAAGGAAATGGTCTCGAGGATTGCTGCGGTGAAAGGTCGCCGCAAGTGGTTTCTGCCCGTGCCAATTGCATTGATGCGTCTTGGCGCAACATTGTTCGATTGGCTGCCATTTTCCCCAGTCACACGTGAGCAACTGACTATGCTGGAAGAGGGTAATGTCGCCGACCCTGAAATCATGCAAGCTCTTACGGGCAGAGGAGCGACTTCATTTAGCGTTGAGAATCTAGATTATCTAGATAACCAGGAGGCCATATGCCACGAGACGGACTGAAATGAACAACAAGCGAATTGTGGTCAACGATCTAATGCAGTCGGGGTATACGTATACGCTGTCAGAGTCTTGTGGAAAGAACTTTCATCCCAAATTTCGGCCTAGCCTAACACCGAAGGACATGCTCAAACTTGGAGTCTTTGGTGGAAAGTATATGACGGACTGCCAAAATGAATTTCCTGCTGCTTGGTTTCGAAGTGCGAATTTGTGTCCCGATCAGGCCGATCCAAACGTGAACTACTTCGGCGTCAGTGCGTCGCAGCCTCTTTCTGTGTGGAGGGAAAAAGGGTGGATTTGGGAAAAAGATCCGCGCGGTTGGTTCCAATGGTATTGCCGATACTACCTGGGCCGCAGGTGCGACGATGACGAACGGCAGATAAAGCGTTGGTGCGCAATGAGTCGGCATGTCGCGCAAGTGAAAAAAAACTGCGAGAGATATGAACTCGACTGTCGTCCAAAACAACGACAGGCACTCCTGCAATGGGCTTACGACTCAAGAGATATGTAGTAGCAAAGCGCCAAGTAAGGGGGCGGCGGCAAGAACTTCTGTCGGCCAATCAGCGACGACGGTTGAGGGTAAACGGTGTTGAATCGACGAACGAAAATCAAGCAGAAAACCATCGCCAAGCGGCGCCGGCTATAGTGCAGACAGAAGGCCGCATAACCATGAACCTAATGAGTTGAAGGGCCTCTCTTAAACTAGGTCACCCTGAGTCCGGAACCTCTTTGACGACATATGCGTAGATAATATAGTATCCATTGATTAGCAAAGATGAAAATCATATAAAGTCTCAATCATCTTAGTTTAATTGACGGACTGTTAATTAATGACTTTATAAGAAAAATCTTTGCACTCAATCATTAAATCAAAACACAGAAACCAACCATAATGAATACTACATTTAGCAAAAGTTATTTATCCTTAGCCTTATTGTTAGCATCAGTCATCGCTTCTGTACCAGCTTATTCAGAAACTTTAATTGATATTAGCGCCGGTGAGAACCACACATGCATACTCAACTCAAATGGCAATGCTTATTGCTGGGGAGATAATGCAGTGGGCCAGCTGGGAAACGGTTCTACTGAGTCCAGTATGACTCCCGTTGCAGTTTCTGGAGATCTTCGATTACAGTCAATTAGTGTTGGTTGGGATCATACCTGTGGTATCACAGTTGACAATGATGCCTATTGTTGGGGACGGGGTAGATACGGAAGCCTCGGAAATGATTCTTCTGAAAACAGCATGATCCCAACAGCTGTATCCGGTGGCTTGTCTTTTGAAATGGTCAATGCTGGGATGGCTCATACTTGTGGAGTCACTACCGATGGAGATGCTTTCTGCTGGGGAAGAGGGGAAGCGGGCGTTCTTGGGAATGATTCAACCACCATCGTAATGCGTAATTTCAGCAAATCTACAAGCTCACTGGCACCTGTCCCTGTTGCCGGCGGACTTACTTTTGGCTCAATAAATGCCGGATCAGCAACAACATGTGGCACAACAACAAATGGGGATGCATATTGTTGGGGATCAAGTGATTTTGGCAATTTATTAGGACAGGGTGACGATACTCGTAGCAAAGAGGCTCCAGGACTTGTGGTAGGCGGCTTTGATTTTAAACCAAACTCAATAAGTGTTGGTCTTGATCATGTTTGTGCTTTAAGTACGGCGGATGAGGCTGTTTGCTGGGGACGCGGCCGATATGGCAAATTAGGCATTGGCTCTGCAGATGGTTTAGGAGTGCTTGAAAATTTGAGGACACCAAGAGAAGTAAAAGGGAATATATCTTTTGCTTTAATTACTACTGGGACCTTTCAAACCTGTGGAATTGCAACTGACGGTAAGGGATATTGTTGGGGAAGAAATGGATCAGGGCAGTTAGGCGACGGTACAACGACAATGCGAGTCGAGCCTGTAGCTGTATCGGGCGATCTAAATTTTCAGGATATAACTATTGGTAGTAAGCATGCATGTGGAATTTCATCAAATGATGAGGTTTACTGTTGGGGAGACGGCACCGCAGGTAAACTTGGAACACGCTCATCTGATAATAAACTGGTTCCTACTAAAGTTACGCTAAAGAGACGGCACCGCAGGTAAACTTAGAACACGTTCATCTGCTAATAAACTGATTCCTACTAAGGTTATGCTAAATTAAAATATTATGATGATTCAAAAAAAATTAATCAAAAAAGTCATGTCTAAAACAGTAATAGGTATTCTGACTGGATTACTTCTAATAGTTAGTGCCAATTCACATGCACAACGCTTGCAAGAGAATCAGGAGCAGTTCGAGGTTCTTTTGTTTACGAAATCTCTGGACTATCAGCACCTTGCAGTTCCGAATGGAGTGCAGATGTTCAAAGAGCTAAGCCGGGATAATCACTTTGGCCTTACTTGGACTGAGCAATCTAACTTCTTTGATGATCAAGAAAAACTGAATAGTATGGATGTAATTGTATTTATGAATACATCCGGAGATATTCTAAATGATAATGAAAGAAGGGCACTGCAAGATTATATTCACCAAGGTGGAAATTTTGTAGCGATACATTCAGCCTCATTCACAATGATGGAATGGCCATGGTATGTAAATCTAGTGGGCGGCGTGTGGAACCGTCATCCAAATCCAGGCATTTGGACGGGCATTGTTAATAATGAAAAGCCGAATCACCCATCAACCTCTCATTTACCGCAGAAATGGGTAGTGACTGAAGAGTGGTACAACTATTTAGAGCTGTCAGATAATATTGAAGTTACTTTAACTGTAGATGAAGCCACTTTCCCCGGTGGGAAAATGCCAGACTACCATCCAATGGCTTGGTATCAGGAGGATTTTGAAGGCGGAAGATCCTACCATACGGGCTTGGGACATCCAGAAGGAATTTATGATAATCCTTGGTATAGGCAACATATTTTGGGCGCGGTTTGGTGGGCTGCAACTGGCGGAAAAGCTTTCGAATAGTTAAAAGAGCGCGGACCTCCTCAGCCATCGTGTGAACTTCATCCAATGGCTGAAATTGCGCTAATCGATCTCGAATCTGGCGTCAATTTTCCCTGATCGTTCAAGCCATCCAAGCCCCAGCTCTCTCCTGAGGGAAAGGGGGATTCTGAATGTACTCTAAGACCTGTTCGAGGAGCCTGCGAATAACGTGAATTTACGATGCTCAGGCAGCCGTCTCAGGGAAAAATCAAACACAACTGCACCTCACTCCATACCTTCCTCGCAGTAGCCTTACAGCATCGTGAGTTGGTAAAGATTGGTGAGCAGTCTGTCTAATGGCTGGCTGAGATCATTCAGCAACTGTTACGGTTAATCTGCCAAGATTAAACCATCATGTACTTCTGCACCTCGTTCCATCATTGATTTGATGGCCCGATCACCGTCGCCGGGATGTAAATCTACGGCGCGAATGGCGTGCGTTAATAGTACGACATCTAAATCATTCGCTAACGCATCGTATACCGTATTCAGGACGCAATAGTCCGTGGCGAGGCCACCAACAATAACCCTCCTAATGCCTTTCGCATGTATTTGATCTGAGAGATCGGTGCCCTGAAATCCGGAGTAGGCTTCTTTGTCGCTGTCTGCTCCTTTGCTAACGATTATAACGTCGTCCGGAAATGTTATATTTTCCGCAAACTGAGCGCCTGGACTATCTGCGATACAGTGCTTTGGCCACGTCCCACCATTTTCCACAAACGAACAATGATCAGCGGGATGCCAGTCACGTGTCGCATATATCGGTAAACGTTTGGCCGCAGACAGTTGCATGCAATGATTGATCACTGGTATGACAGCATCGCCGTCGCTCACGGCCAGAGAGCCCCCGGGGAGAAAATCGTTCTGGACATCGACGACGATAAGCGCGTCATGTTTCCCGAGTACAAGATTTCCCTCTAATGCATACGACGTTAGTATTGGACTTGCTGATATAGCCGCCATTCCTTTTAACAAATCTCTGCGTTTCATGATTCTCCTTCCTGAAGCCATCTAATAGTCTCAGTATATTACCTGATAGTCAGGGCCTATTAATGATGTGGCACTATCCCCCCATGACGACAGTGCCTTTAGGCAAAATCGTCTTAGGAACGGACAGCAACGCAGTGTATTCGGGGTTCACAAGATTGCAGACGCGCAGTTTTCCAATCTGACTGACAAGTTGATAAGCATCCTGCGGATCCAATCCGGTCAACGAGGTAACCCATCGCACCATTTCCGCTGCGGCAACTTTGATCGCGCTTTCGAGTGGGCGTCCAACGCCGATGACTCCAATGCAGGTCTGTGTTTCGATGCGGGGGAAATCAAAGGTTTCGTCGTCAGAGACCTTCGTTACTGAAAGGCTCGAGTGAAACGCGCCCTCAATGGCCGTTCCTGCTATTTCGCCGTCGCCTTGAGCGTAGTGTCCATCGCCCAAATACAGATGACCACCATCCACATTTGCCCGCAGATAAAGCGTCGTCCCAGGGCAAAGTTCGGGCATGTCGAGATTGCCACCGAAGTCACCTGGAACAACACCGAGGCGCACTTCGCCATGGGCTGGGGCCACACCGATCGTGCCAAAGAAAGGATTAAAGGGAACCGACATCTCAGTCCCGTTTGCCGCCTTGGTTCGCAGGGTGGTGTGGTCATCATCGAGACGCCAAATCCAAACACGCTCATCACTATCGGGCTGAAGGTTCGGTGCCATCCGCGTTCCCGAAAGCAGGCCAAAATTAGGTGAAATGGTTGCGACGCCCCAATCACGCGCAGGTGTCATTGACTGAATGTGGATTGCAATGATATCGCCTTGTCGCACCCCCTCGATATGGAAAGGGCCTGCGAGCGGATTTACTCTGGGAAACGGCGCCACTTCACGCGGTTTTCCAGTTTCAGATGTCAATTTGCCGGAGAAGCAGTCTTCGGTGAATACCTCAAAGGGCGCATCAAGCGCTATCCGCTGATTTGCATGATGACCGCCGAAGCAAAATTTGAAGTCACTATCCACACTCATTAAACCACTCCCCTTGAGCAAGCCGCTCAACAATATCAACAAAGGCCATTGTCTCATCTCGGTGGACGCTATGCCCTGCACCATTAAAGATCGCCAAGGATCCGTCAGGTGTGTCAGCCTGTAGTCGCGCCACGTCACCTGACGGCACAAAACGGCTAACATCAGGGAGAACCCAGACGGTCGGTAGCTTCGAACTCAGCTGCGCCGCATCAGGTCGCAAATCCCATGGTGCATTTCCGACGAATGCCGCGCGTGCGTCGTCAAAAGATATTTGCTGAATCGACACCAGCTTCCACGCCGCATCAAGGGCTGTCCACCCCGGATTGGCCGCAAGCAAATCGTCGATAGTAGTCGGCAGATTGACTTCATCCCAATCGAGCATGGCACGTGGGGTTTCTTGGTCCGCAAAAACTGAAACAGGGTCTTCAAGGATTAGCGCGCCGGGCGTAAAAATGTCGTTCAGCACGCCGATCTGCGCCAACGTTCCACCAAAAGAATGGCCGAGTAGAACATCAGGAGACATCGGCAGTGCCTCGGCCAGATCGCCAAGTAAGGCATCAAACGAGAAGTCCCCATTGCCTCGGCCGCTTTCGCCATGACCGCGCATGTCAGCAGCGAGTACCTGCCAGCCCTTATCAGCGAGACGCCGGGCCGGTTCGCACATCGCCCCGCCGTTTGAGGTGATCCCATGCAGAGCGACCATGGTGCGCGCAGCCCCCGGATCACCCCAGCGCATGACGTTCAGGGCGACCATATTATTGCCCGGCGGCCCATGCGGTCATGCGCTGCCACATTGTGGCGTAACCTTTCCAATCCAAGAACGAGGGCGGTGCCCAGTGCGGAGCACAATCGGATGCAAATGCAACACTGCGCCCCTTGCCATGAGTGCCGATAACGATCAGCGGATCGTCCCCTACAGTCACGACAACCTCACCATCTGCTTTTGCTGTCACCCGATTATATCCGAGCAGGTCAGGCCAGACACCTTCGATCCCAGCAACGAGGGGATGATTGACATCGATCACTTGCGGCGTAACACCCTGAGGACATTCCACACGGTCATCATCTATTTCGAGGGTTACCGGCAAAGCCGTCTCGATCGCCGTGCCGCGATACTGTCCCTTGGCGTCAATTCCTTGGAATGTCAGCCAGCCGCCGATCATGATTAAGCCGCCACCATTTTCGACATACTGACGGATCGTTTCCAATCGGTTTGGCAAGGATTTAGAGTGTGCAAATGTATCGGGGTGCAAGAGCAGTGTATTAGCACCGACATCACTCAGGATCACACAGTCATATTGGGCTAGGTCTGTCGTCTCAAATGGAAAGTCGCGAGCGGCGACATGAGCGGGTTGATAGGTAACTTCCCACCCCCCTGCCTCAAGGGCCTCACGCAGCCATTTCACACCCTCAGTGTATTCCGTGGTGGTAAAGCTATCAAAGCCTTTTTGGTGAATTGAATGAGTGCTCCAGGATTCGCCTGCGATCAGGACGCGCGGTTGTTTTGCCATGGTAGTAATCTCCGTTTTCTATATGTCTAGATTTGCGAGGCGCGTTAGCGCATCGACGAAAGTATGAAGGGTCCGGTCGCAGTCCAACTGAGTCACGACATCGACGTTTGCCACCGCATCGCCACGCAAGCCGAAATCGACGACAGTACGCCCATAGGTGTGACGACCAGTAAGTTCGATATCGACGCGAGCAGGCTGTGTTTGTGCCAGCTCGGGCTGCGCCGCAACAAGGCTGGCCACCGGATCGTTTAACGGCATGAATTTGGGTGCCATGGCGATACCAGGGCGAAACGTCGTGACCAGCGATTGTAACAGTTCAGTAGCAAAAGAGCCGACCGGGCCGCCAATGGCATGGGTGCGCTTGATCAGGTCAGGGGTGATGCCTACGGGGCTAAGGGCGTCTATCGGAAGCATCGTGATCGGAATACCCGCGCCCAGCACGACATGTGCCGCTTCGGGGTCGCAAAGGATATTCCATTCCGCAGCGGCGGTCTTGTTGCCTAGCCCCCAAGATCCACCCAGCATGACGATCCGCTCCAGTGTGGCCGCAATCTCAGGCGTGCGGCGCAGCGCCATGGCAAGGTTCGTCAGCGGGCCAGTGGTGACGATGGTCGTGACATCTCCCGACAGCACAGTTTGCGCGATCAGATCCGCAGAATGGCGCGAGTCAAGGTCCTGTCCCTCAAGATCAGGCCTCTCAGGATCGAGCGCGGACGCCATGTCAAGAACGCCTGCGATCATACGTTCGCGCACCAAAGGATTTAACGCGCCAGCTCCTACGGGGATGTTAGATCGACCAGATAGGTGCAGCGTGATGGCGGCGTTGCGCGCAGTTCGGTCGCCTGCTAGATGGCCGGCGCCGGTGGTCACTGCCCGCAGATCAATTGCAGCATGACCGGCTGCTACAAGAATTCCGAGGGCATCATCATTTCCGGGGTCGCAATCGAGGATAATAGGTAAAGACATAGACAAACTCACAATTTAGCTGGCTTGTTGCGGACATATATCCGCCAGCGGGAAAAGGTTAGGGCAAGGATCGCCACCAGATAGGGCAGCATCAGCACGAACTGCGCGGGAATATCGAAGGCCTGCAGGCGATCCCCAAGCGCACCGAAAAAGCCAAACAAAACCGCAGCACTCGCTGTCGCCCAGGGATGTCCTGCTCCAAACAGCGTTGCAGCAAGACCAATGAACCCGCGACCAGCTGTCATATTGGGTAGGAAGAAATGCAGCTTATCCATCGCAAGCTGTGCGCCAGCGAGCCCAGAAAAAAGGCCGCTGATCGTCACGGCCAGAAATTTCATCCGCACCACGTTGATACCAGCGGAGCGCGCCGCGTGTTCGTCTTCACCCGCAGCGCGCAGATAAGAACCCGTCGGCGTGCGATACAAAAACACCCAGCAGGCGGGCACGGCCAGAACAGTCAGCAGCACGATGATGCTTTGCCCCTCTAACGCCGGACCCAGAAGCGGAATAAAGGACAGGCTGTCCTCCGGGACGTGCCACATTTCAGGAAAACCAAGCGGCCGCAGCCCACCCGGACTATTGTACCAGCGCTCCAGTACAAACAGTGTTCCACCTGCGGCCAACAGGTTGATCCCTAGCCCCGCAACGATGAATCCGGCCCCGAACCGCAAGGTGATGGTCGAGAATACCAACGAGGTACCAACCGCTCCAAAGATGCCCGCGCTGAATCCAGCTAGCGCGCTGCCCGTTGCCGACCCGACCGCGATGGCACTAAAAGCCGAGACCAGCATCATACCTTCTACGGCGACGTTCAGGATGTTTGCGCGCAGGGTGATCATTGCCGCAAGTGCCGCCAGCACTAATGGGGTCGACTGCTCCAGTACTGAGGCAAGCAAGGATTCATATGACATGGGAATTCCTCCTAGAATGCGTCGAATGTTTGGTTATTGCTACCCTTGCGGGTCAAACGTGCCGTCATCAGCAACACCAGTAAACCAGTGAGCAAAATAACCAGTGAGCGGGGGACCTCGGTCGAGATCTGCATGTAAGCGGCTCCGTTTAGCATCAACGCATAGTACAGCGCAGTGAACAGCGACGCAGCGGGATTGACCCGAGCCAAAAGGGCGCACGTCAACGCGATCAGTCCGTATTCCGGTGAGAAATTCTGCTCAAACCGATGCCCGATCCCCAACACATAAAGCGCGCCTGCGAGACCAGCAAAGCCACCCGCGATCAACATCGCCGTAATCACCCGCCTGCCCGCGGCAATTCCTACGGCCTCAGCGTAGCGCAGGTTCGTACCAGCTGAGCGGACCTCGGTGCCCCATTGAGTGCGGAACAGAACGACCCAGCTGACCAACGACAGAACCACCGCGATCATAAATCCGCTAGTGGCCCCTGGAATACCGGGGATCGTCGGCAACCAGATATGTTCCGGCAGCTTCCAACTGACCGCGCCGTACGCCGTCGTATCGCGGATCACTTGGTTAACCAAATATGAGGTGAACAGCAGCACAATGGTATTGAGCATCAGCGTCACGACCACTTCATCGACGCCCAGTTTGACCTTTAGAATACCCGGCACCCAACCGACTGCAGCGCCCGCAGCAATACCGGTAATGACGGCAAGCGGAAACAGGATTATGGCGGGCAACCCGGCGAATGCGATGCCCACGGCTGTCGTGGCGATCGCCCCGGCGAATAGCTGCCCCTCGCCGCCCACGTTGAATACGCCCGCCCGAAAGGCAAACGTGATACCCACCGAGATCAGCACCAGCGGCGTCGCGCGATTGAGGAACAATGCAAAGTTGCTGAGGGAATCGAAATTCGCGAACAGAAGCTCACGGTAGGCCAACACCGGCTCATCCGAAATTGCAGCAACCAAAAGGAAGCCCAATGCCATAGTCAGCGCAATGGCCCCTAGGGGTGCTATTAACGCATGAAGTGACTCTTTGAAATTGGTATTTATCATGCTGCTTGTTCTTTGCCACCGTTCATCAAAATACCGACAGTCTCCTCGTCAGCGTCCTCGCGGGTCAGAATCTGCATGATGCGGCCCGAGTAGATGACTGCAATCCGGTCAGCGAGCGCGAATATCTCGGAAAGTTCGGACGAGATAAGAAGGATACCATTTCCCTTATCCGCAGCCGAGAGGACCTCGGAGTAGACGAATTCCGATGCGCCGATATCGAGGCCGCGTGTTGGCTGACTGACCAGCAAGACCTTGGGGTCACGGGCAAATTCGCGTGCTAGTACGACCTTTTGCATGTTACCACCAGACAGCGAGCCCACGGCAAGGCCGGGCTTGGCTCCACGAATATCGAACTGCTCGATCCCCTTTTGGGTGAACTCAGCCAGCCGACCCTTATCCACGAAACCACGCCACAAAATGCCTGCCCTCAGGTAATTCGTCGCCGCCATATTTTCGGCGATGCTCATGTTACGGCTCAGGCCCCGGTCCAGCCTATCTTCGGGGACGAAACCCAGCCCAGCCTCTTGGCGCTCTGCGACGGATGCATTGTTGATATCCGCACCATCCAGCCGGATCGTGCCCGCTTGAATCGGGATTAGGCCCGCTATCGCCTCGGCTAGTTCGGTCTGTCCGTTACCGTCCACGCCAGCTACCCCCAGCACCTCTCCGGCGCGCACGTCCAAATTGATGCCGTCTAACAGAAGCCGCCCGTCGGAATTGGTGATGCTGACGTTTTCAAGTTGCAACACGTTGTTACCGAACGTGCGTACACCTTGGCCCTGACGACCCATCAGAAAGACGTCCCTGCCGACCATATCCCGGGCGATATCATTCTCGGTCACGATTTTGGTGATATGTGTCGAGATGTTTTTACCGCGCCGCAGAATCGTTACCCGGTCAGAGACCGCTTTTACTTCACGCAGTTTATGAGTAATGAAAAGAACGGTCCGCCCACGATCACGCAGGTTAGTAATGACTTTAAGGAGTTCTTCGACCTCGGGCGGCGTCAGCACGGCTGTTGGCTCGTCCAGAATCAAAAGCTCCGCGTCGAACACCAGCGCCTTGAGGATTTCTACCCGCTGCCGTTGCCCTACCGACAGCGTGCTTACGATTGCCTCGGGATCGAGGGCGAAACTGTAAGTGTCAATAAGAGTGCCCGCGCGCTCCACCATAGCGCGGCGATCCGAGAAAATTCCAAAGCGGCGCAGGTGATGGCCAAGAAACAGGTTTTCTGCAACGCTCATCGACGGCACCAGCGTAAAATGCTGGTGCACCATGCCAATGCCCATATCGCCAGCGGCCAGAGGATCGCGGATCGTCGTTTCCTTACCGTTAAATGTGATTTTGCCACCATCAGGAGCGTGGATGCCAACCAGAATGTTCATAAGCGTGGATTTGCCCGCGCCATTTTCGCCGCACACCACATGAACTTCGCCGCGCCGGACTGACAGGTCGACATGCTCCAGCGCGACGATGTCACCGAACTGTTTGGCGATACCGTCGAGCACAAGAATATTGTCATGATCCATCGTGAAGCACCTGTTTTCGTTAGTGTACCTTCTCTAAGGTGGCGGCCGACCTGCAGGGCCTCCCATCATTCTTAGTAATCAGAAAGCTGAGTCGACCTCGATCTCGCCACTGGTGACTTTCGCCTCAGCCGCCTCTATCTTTGCCTTCACCTGTTCGGGAATGATCGTATTATTGTAGATCAGCGCGACCCCCTCATCTTCCAGACCAAAGACCTTAATTGTGCCGAACTCGGCTTCGCCCGCTTTGATCTGCTCAATCGAGTTGTAGATCGAATTGCCGATCTGCTTGACCATGGATGCAAGCACGTTGTCGGGGTGGATGCCGTTCTGATTGGAATCCACGCCGATGGCATACTTGTCTGAATCTGCCGCAGCCTTAAGGGTGCCCAGCCCAGCAGGGCCCGCCACGTTATAAATGACATTGGCGCCGTTCTCGATGGCGGTGCGGGTCAGGTCATAGGCCTTTTGAGCGTCATTGAAGTTACCGATGAAAATAATCTGAATCTCGATGTCCGGCACCATGGTGGTGGCACCCTGTTTAAAGCCGAGAATGAAGTCCTGAATGATTGGCAGGTCCATACCTGCGACGATGGCGATTTTCGATTTACCTGATGACAGCGGGAAGTTTTCGGTGTCTGTCGCGGCGACCGCTGCAAGCGTACCTGCGAGATACGATCCTTCATTCTGAGCATATTTGATTGAAAGAACATTTGGCTCGGTCAGTTCATCATCAAAGAAGACGTACATCTGATCTGGGTTTTTCGGTGCGACTTCAGCCAGATTGTCGTGCATGTTGGGGCCGGTAAAGATCACGTCCCAATTGCCCGAGTTCGAGACGGCCTCAAGGTTTTGACGCCACAGCTGCGGGTCGGTGGGCGATGCCTGAAGCAGGCGGGCTTTTACACCTTCCTCTTCGACGCGCGCGAAACCTATTGCAGCGTTGTCGTTAAAGCCCATATCGCCGAGATTATCACTCATCACATAGACGGCGCTGAAATCATCCTGCGAAAATGTGGGCCCCGATATTAGCGTGGCGGCGATCGCAAAACTGCTTAAAATATGTCTCATCTTCATATTCAGTCTCTTAATACAGGGGGTTTTTTTACTAAACCGTTGCAGTCAATCGATTGCGTGCAGTTGACGGCATGCAAAAAAACACGCGAGCGCTCCTACCGCGCGAATCTACTACAAAGGGGGGGTACAACACATAAATTATTTATATGTATGCGCCTATGTACCGCTCAACAGTTATTCTACTTTGATTTAATGGCCGCCAACAATCGATCTGGGCTCGCCGGCAGATTACGGATCACCGCGCCGGTTGCATACCGGATGGCGTTCAGAATCGCTGGCGCAGTTCCGACAAGCACATGCTCACCCAAACCTTTAGCACCGTAAGGCCCATGTGGGTCCGCCTCTTCGATAAATAGCGTTTCGATCTCCGGCACATCACCGGCAGTCGGAATCAGGTAATCGTGGAGATTGTTGGTCTTTCCAGGTACAAATTCTTCCATTAATGCCATTCCGATACCCTGCGCAATACCACCGTGAACCTGACCTTCCGCAAGTACAGGGTTTATGACTTTCCCAACATCGTGGGCGGCGGTGACTTTCATTAGCTTGGTGACTCCTAGTGCAATATCTACGGACAATTCAACCATCTGTGCTCCGTAGCCAAATGAAGCATAAGGTTCTCCCTGACCATCCTTATCGAGGGGCTGTGTCGGAGGATCGTATGTCTCTTCAGCCGTCGCAATGAAGCCATCTTGATCAGCCGGCAATCGATCAAGCTGTACCGTCCACGTACTATTTTCCACAGAGGCAAGCAGTGTATTTCCATTCAGTTGTAAGCGGGCCGATAGTGGCGCATCGCATATTGTGAGCAACTTATTTCGCAATACGCTCCCAGCCAGAAATGCTGCCTTACCCGAAATAAATGTTTGCCTTGATGCCGACGTTTTTCCGGCATCCGCTGTTAGGTCAGTATCGCCATAAACTAAATCGAAGCAATCAATCGAAATTCCTATGGCATCTGCGCAAATCTGGCTAATAACCGTGTTTGATCCCTGGCCGATATCGACCGCCCCCTGAAACAAAACGATACGCCCATCGTCTCGTAATCCCACCCGTATAGTCGATGGGTTGGGCAATGATGTATTGCCACATCCGTACCACAAACCCGCAATGCCAACACCGAAACGCATTGGAGTGCCCTGAGCTGATTCGTTGCGCATCTCAGCGTTACGAATTGCCTGCTGCCAGTGTGGCCGCAATGCTTCAAAGCACGCGACAATGCCGACGCCTCTATCAAAGCGTTGTCCCGTTACCGTTGGCAATCCGTTCGCAAGCGCATTGCGAACCCGAAATTCGAGCGGATCAATCGCCAATTGCTCGGCGAGAAGGTCAAACAGTGTTTCCTGTGCAACAGCAGATTGCGGTACGCCGAATCCTCGAAAGGCACCCGCTGGAGGGCAATGTGTATGTATTGCAGCAGATTCGGCGCGGTAGTTTTCAATACGATATGGCCCGCACGCATGAATCGGCACACGGTTGGCAACCGTTGGCCCCCAGGATGCATAGGCGCCGGTATTGAACATACCGGCGAACGTCATCGCTGTAATCTTGCCGTCTTTGCTAGCACCGATCCTGGACTGAATACTGGATGGGTGGCGCTTTGTCGTCGACAACATCGATTCGGTGCGTGAATACACCATCTTTACCGGTTGCTTCAAATGCCACGCGGCTATCGCCACAAACGGTTGCAACGACAGATCCAATTTGGAGCCGAAGCCCCCACCTACTGATGATGGAATAATTCGGACCTGGTTTTTCGTAATGCCCATAATCTCGGCCAGACTGTCCCTATCCATATACGGCGCCTGTGTGCAGGCCCATACTTCGATGCGCTCGCCGACGCGTCGCGCGAAACCCGCTTCGGGTTCAATGTAGGCGTGCTCGATAAACCCGGTTGTGAAAGTGCCTTCCACCACGACGTCAGCAGCCTCGAAACCGGATTCAACGTCGCCGCTTTCCACATATCCACCGGTCAAACGATTATTCGCCCGCCCGATATGTAGCTGCGGCGCACGTTCATCGGCAGCCTCAGTTACGGTTGTGACGTCTGTTAGCTTTTGCCACGTTATTGGCAGATTCGAGATATCCAGAGTAATGATGTCGTCGGCAGTACCGACAACAAGTGCTACGGCTTCACCCTCAAACCGTGTTTCGGATTCGGCGAAAACCGGCTGGTCGATAAATTCCGGAATGACGCCAAAGCAATTCCGACCCGGAACATCCTTGGCCGTAAATACGGCGACTACCCCATCTGTTTCGTTTACGTACTCGTCAAGATCTCCGAACGAAAAGGCGGCGTGCGGATAAGGACTGCGAATCGCTCTTGCAAGTAAGGCGTCGTCTGGCCAGTCGTCGGCTGCAAAAAGGTCCGAACCAGCGACTTTCGGTGCTCCATCCAAGCGGATGATCGGCACACCAACCGAGTTGGCTCTCTGACCAGGATACGACGCTGGCGCTTCTTCCTGCACATTCGCGTTGACGATGGCGCGAATAATATTGCGATACCCGGTGCAGCGACACAACACTCCGCCAATAGCATTTTCCACTTGCTGCTCACTGGGGTGTGGCGTACGTCGTAGTAATGCCTCGGCCACAACTATCATGCCAGGCGTGCATATCCCACATTGAGCAGCGCCGTGTCGCAAGAAAGATTGTTGAAGGTTCCCTTTTGCAACGCTGCGTCCACTTTGCAGCCCTTCGACGGTTTCAATATTGCAGCCATCAGCCTGTTGTGCAGCCATCATGCAGGCGCAAACGGGCTTATTATCGACTAAAATTGTGCAGGCGCCACAGTCACCTGCATTGCAACCAATTTTAGTACCGGTAAGCCCCAGCTCTTCTCGTAACACCCGCGAAAATCGCGTGCCTGCGATTGTGCTAACGCTGACTGGTTCGCCGTTGAGTTCAAAGTTGATCTTTGAGGTGCTCATCTCAGAGCATCTACGCATAAAAGAATCGCTCGTCGTACCAATTCCGCCGTGGCCTCCAATCGATACTGACCACTGGAGCGAATATCGTCGATTGGCGATAGCGGCGCAAAGAATTTTGTCGCATGCGGCAGGCGGCTCATTTGTCGCAATTGGCATCCTTTTAGCTCGGCTTCCAGGTCACGTAAGCGACACGCGACCGCCGAACATGATCCTACGCTTATACTGATATTTTCAATCGAATCATCGCTGCCCGGCTCAAGTACCACAGCAACCATAGAAATTGAAATAACCAGATATTTTCGTGAGCCGAGTTTTAGGAATGAACTTACGCTACGTTCGTCAGACTTAGGGACTAGCACTGCAGACATCAATTCTGTCCCAGCCAGTACGGTCTGTCGTGGTCCAGTAATAAAGTCTTTCAAATTCACGACCCGCCGACCGTTAGCCGACGACAACTCCACGCTGGCATTCAATGCCATTAAGGGAGGCACACCATCTGCCGCAGGCGATGCATTGCACAAATTACCAGCAATTGTGCCAGCGTTCTGAATTTGGATTCCTCCCACTTCGCAGGCCGCTAATTTCAGACAATCAAACGATTTGGGTAAATTTGCGGCCAGCACATCAGACCATGTTGAGGATGCCCCGATTCGCCAGTGGTCTCCTACATCTTTAATGCCAGTTAAGTCCGGAATTGCTGTTACGTCGAGAACGTGGCCCAAACTATTGTGATCGCCCAAGGCGGCATAGACATCGGTGCCACCGGCAAGTACTTGCCGAGGACTTTGATCGAGGAGTGCTAGTGCTTCATCGAGGTTATTGGGACGCTCGTAACTTTGTTGCACGACTTACCCTTTATATCTCTAGACTAGCTAGCGTTTCAGCGGGCGGCGTATTTCGTGAGCGTCGGCAACGAACGACACCATCAATGATGACCATACTGATACCGGGTAAATCGCCTAACGCCACACTATCGAGAAGCGTATCACCGGCAGAATGCTGAGCACGATCCATGATGACAAAATCGCCTACACGACCGATTTCGATCAAACCACAATTGAGCTCCCTAATCCGAGCGGTGTTGCCTGTCGCAAAACAGAACACAGTCTCCGGTGCTACGTTGCCCATCGAACTAAGCATTGCGATTAGTCGCAGGATTCCGAGTGGTTGAACTCCAGAACCAGCCGGTGAGTCCGTTCCCAGACTGATGCGCTCAGCCTGATCGAGCTCGATCGTCGTGCGCATCGCATACAGCCCAGCAACTTCATTACCATTGTGCACAATCTCGACAGCTCTCGTACAGGACTCACAAAGACATCGAATCTGATCAATCGGTAGGGCTGTAGGCCCACCATTTATGTGTCCGATGACATCGGCATCGGCTTCAAGAACAACGTCCGCATCGATAAGACTGGAGCCCGGAATCGAAGGGCCGCCAGTATGAATGGTACTTTGAATACCGTATTTTCGTGCCCAGGCAACCATTTGTTTAGCTTCTGCACCACTCTTGACGCCGCCCAGTCCTACTTCGCCGAGCAACTTTACGCCGGCGTCCGCCAATTCTTTGAAGTCATGTTCCTCCATACCTTGTTCGAGGATCGGCGCTCCAGCATGCACTTTGACACCGCCCGGTCTGTGTATTGAAAAAGAGCGTTGTGCGGTAATGGCCATCGCTTTCAGGCCAACAATATCTTTGGGGCGGCCGGGCAAATGAACTTCACCAGCTGAAATCATTGTCGTAACCCCGCCATTGAGATAGCTGTCAATCCAGCCAGTCTGGTTTTGCCGCGGCGTCCAGTCGCCGACCACAGGATGCACATGACTATCAATTAATCCCGGTGCAACGCAGGTTCCGTTTGCGTTGACAACTCTATCAGCGTTCTCAGTATTGAGCTCTGAGTAGCGACCAATATCGGCGATTACACCATCAACGACGATAATCGTATCCGCATCCAAAATTGGCTGCGCCAAATCACCCGATAGTAATAATCCAATACCCCGGACCACAAGCTTACCTTGCGAATTTGTTTGTCCTTGAAATGACTCCATGCTTTCCTAGTTTCCCGTTTGAGTGTTTCTAGCGAAGCTCATCTTTTCCAGCCGCATCTGCGTGTGTTAGTCCGCCAACGCGAGGAAGCGGTCGACCGCTGTCCGTCACGGCAACCGCAACTAAAATTTCATTAGTCCTGGGACCATCGTGTAGGCGTACCTCCATTGCATCAAAGTGGCTGCGAACATTAGCAGCATCTTTGTGCCCGAGTGGAACATCAATTGATGTTCCAGCTCCCCCCATTTTTTTTGACGACGGAATCAGCGCAGCGCCTTGTTGTACGGCAGAACGTAGTGGTTTTCCAAGGCGCGGATGCAGGATCGCTGCGGCATGTTCCAGCTCCCCACCGGCACCAACGATAGCGGCCTTGCCGTAGCTCTCAATTTCCGACGGTGGCACTCCCAATGCAGCAACGGCTCGACGACCGAGGAGATCACCCAGTTCTGCACCGATTCGCATCAAAACCTCGAGGTCTTCGACAAATTTCCCTGCACAGGGATTATCGACTACCGCGAATGCCACAGCCTTTCGGGTCACTGGATTGACCGCGCGATCCATCTCCCGGCAGGTTTCCTCAACAATAACCAGAATCTTTCGGATATTCGCATTCATCGCAAACCATCCTCACCGAGAATATCGTTTGCTTGCAAACCACCCATTCGTGCATGAATACGGGAACCGGTCGCCATAGCCAAACAAAGTACCAGTTCGTCTGGTCTGGGCGCATCGGGTACTTGCAGTGGTAATGTATGAAAATGACTTCGCACATATGCAGCGTTGGTGTGCGCCAGCGGAATGTCGATTGTCGTGCCGACCGCCCCAACCTTCTTTGTGGACGGAACAATAGCCCGTGTGTCGCCAAGTATCTGACGCATACCGTAACCACCTGGCGTATGCCAGAGCGCGCCATGCTCGAGTTCGCCATTGGCGCCAATAATGCTGCCTTTGCCATACGCCTCGATGTCGCCAGGCTCACAACCCATCGCTTCCAATAATTCGCCCGCAAGTTGGAGACCCAGCGGCTCTAGATCCTTCATGGCAGGCTCCAGGACTTCGACATATCGGCCTGCGAACGGGTTACTTACTACTCCACAGATACCACCTAGAATTAACGGTACACTTTTAGGTGGACCGAAATCGTGACTTGAGCGATCTAATGTAATAACGATTTTTCGCACAGTAAAACTCACTACGTATCTACTCCTTTATGTTCATATGGCCAGCCTAGCGAACGACTATGTCCTTGCAGGTAAATGAAGACACCGTAAAGCTCGCACTTCTTTATCAAGGTTCGGGCGAATTTCGCACCGCGATCAAGAGCGTCATCAATTGCTTTTTTGTGCAACGCACCTACATTCACAGTGACCAGCCTTTCTCCGAGATCACTGTCGGGATCAATGTCCAGCGCTCGACTCCGATCGATGCATTCAGCATCACAATCGACTTTATTCGCGATTAACGTCGCTACCGTATCAGCAATCGCCGCATTTTTTGCGAGAACAGTTACGGCATCGGCAATACCCAGCGACATTGAATGGCCGTCCCAGCCGCTGGTCGCGATTCCACATACACCATCCTCGCCAGCGATCTCCACTGATGCACCCAGTGTTGCCGTCGAGAGGAAAGGTACAATACCAATGCGCATTTTCTGGCCGGGCTCGAGGTGCAGAGCGATATCGCCGCCGTTATTAACAAAAACGCTATCCAAGCCGTCGGCATTTTTCATCGCAGCTAGAACCTCATCCGCGACTGCACCGGCGACAGCCGCCATGGGTGTGACGAAGCAGTCTCTGAATTGTCTGACGGTTGAAACCATGCGCTGCGACGTAGCGTCATTTATCTTTGTATTGTCTGCAATGAAAAGGGGTGATCGCAACAATGAAAGGTTGTCCACCAGTCCCTGCAGCATTCCTTCCATACGTTGTGCTGCAAGCGCATACGCCTGCTGCACACCCGCAGTGCTGCCAATCGCCTTGATAACGAGGTTGATTGGCCCGTGTTGCAAATGCAGACGATTGCCGGATAGCATTACCTGCTGCACCTGTGCAGGCAGCCGTGATTGAACCGCAGCATCGGGTGGATCGCAAAGTGCACTCGAATTCATGAGCAAATCACTTCAGCGGCCATGGGTTCTTGGGGTCCCAGCTACTGCTCTGGGCACTGTCGCCGTAGTGATCGCGAATGTCCTCCAGTGACTGAATATAATCGACGTGACCACCCATTGCAGTGTATTGGTCTCTCGGTAACGTAAATTCTATTGGCGCTACTATTGCTGGTGTCGGTACATAACCGAAAGAGCTTTCCGGCATACGCGTGACATCGACCATGACCGTGATGCCACCACCAGGCCACACATAAACTGGCGCACCGCCCATCGTCACCCGCGTCAACGTCTCTTTGACAGATCGGGTCAGGCTCACCGGATTCTCGGTGACGCCAGCCCGCAACGATCCGCCCGCGCCAGCAACAAATAACACTGAGCATAGTGAGGGCTCGCAGTTTTCCCGAATACGGTCCACGACACTTTGCACCGCATCTGGCATCACTGTCTCCACTGGCTGCAAGTTGTCATCGAGGACGCAATAGATGCTTTCATCGCCCGTTGTGGTGGTCATCAATAGCCGACTTCCTGGGCGTGCAACACCATCATCGATTGACTCGATAATAGAAAATGGGTCGCTGATATCTGTGCCACCCCAGCCCTGCCCGGAATTGGCAACACTGAAGTATCTGCCGGGCGTTGAGCGCCGTCCACATACGCGAATCCCGGAGGGCGCCATTCCAAGACAACGTCCGGCCTGATGCTCCGACAGAACCCCGGTAATATGTTCGTCAATGACAATGACTTCGTCGACATGGCCATGCCACTGCTTCGCGAAGATACCAATTGTTGCCGAGCCACAACCAACACGCATACGCTGTTCGGTAACGCCATCGATGACGGGCGCACGTCCTGCCTGCACCAGCACCGTACAGCCTCCTGCAATGACAAGTTCGACTGGCTGACGGTTGCACAACGCCATAATGGTATTGCAGGTAACCTTACCCTCTCGTTTGCTACCGCCCGTGAGGTGATTGACCCCTCCAACGGACAACATCTGCGACCCATACTCGCCGGTCGTCACATGCCCAATGCGCTGCCCATCGCAAAGGATATCGGCTTGTTCAGCGCCTAGGTGCTTATCCGTATCTAGTTTGATCTTCACGCCGCAATACGAAAAGATACTCTCACTGACCACTGTGACAGTCTCAACGCCGTTGTACTGTGTCGCTACAATAAATGGTGCCGGCTTGTAGTCCGGATAAGTTGTACCTGCACCGATAGCGGTAACGAACGTTTCTTGTTGAACCAAGCTGCCATCCCATTCGGCCGCAGCGCCCTCAAACGGGACGACCCCGCCGCCGGGAGAGCGCGATTTTTCGAGAAGTACCAGTGGATCAACACGCGCGAGTTCGCCTTCGACGTTCGCATAACGCCCGCAAGCGCCGGACCGCTCTGGTCTGATTCGGCAAAGCACTGGGCAAGCATCACAACGTACTATGCCGTCCTTTTCGCGCGCGCCAAAGCGTTCGGTCATTCCGGGAAAACCAGTTGATTTGCTCGACTTCTTGTCGGTGCTGGATTTGATCGTTTCAGTCGCCATTATGGACTCATAGACTTACATAATGATAAGTATACATATAGAAAAAACAAACATACCAGTACATGACCGTTCAGCAAGCGCTGAAGGCTTGTACCAGCCATTCCCTCAGATACTCTGGAAAGTACTATTTAATTGCATTATTGTAGGTATGCAATAGAAATACGTCGGGACATCAATGACGGGCGAGCGCAAGACTAATTCAGAATCGGGATATTCACGAGCATGAATTCCAAATCTAACATACACCACCATCGACCATTCTGGTGGCGTGTTTGCTGTGGTGGTGTGATAGCACTTTCTGTCGTAACTTTTACGCCATTTGTTATTGGCGGCCATGCATCTCGTATTTTGCACCTTCCGTACTCGTTAGCGGCCGGTCTCATTATTGCACTCGCGTTCATCGCGCTAACAATTGCCGGCTCCTTCTTGTATCCAAAACCTCTTGGTCGCGGCGACAACAAATGAATGGATGGATATTGGGGATTGGCAGTGTATATCTCTGCACGTTGATTGCTGCCGCCTTGCGCGCTCGCAAATCGAACCATTCAGACAACGATTTTCTCATGGCAGGATCGAATCTCGGGGCGCTTGTCGGCTGCTTAACGGTCGCCGCTACACTATTTAGCACATTTACATTGATGGGGATGCCGGACCTGTTTCGTAATCACGGTATTGGTGCTTGGATCTTTCTTGGGGTTTCTGACTGCGCGTTGGCATTTGTTGCTTTGTGGTTCGGTGTCAATATCCGCCGCCGAATATCGGCAGATGACTTTAATGGATTTTCCGGCTGGCTCGGGCAAAAATACCGTGGTCGTCATGCGACGTACGTCTACTTGTTTGGCATCTTTGTCTTCCTAATCCCCTATGTCGCGATTCAGATAAAGGGAGTTTCACTGTTCTTGAATTCGATAATTCCGAGTGTCATGCCAAGCTGGGCGTGGTCGGTCGCGATAGTCGGTGTGATCCTCGCCTACAGTGAACTGGGTGGGCTTAAAGCCATAATTTTCGCAGACTCAATTCAAGGTGTGGTGTTGTTTGGGGCCACTATTATTATTGCAAGCAGTTGCGTGTCCTATTTCGGCGGTATTGGCCCCATGTTTGATTCGATCGAATCGACGTCGCCAGCACTCTTGTCAATTCCCGGACCGTCTGGATTGTTCACCTATCAATTTCTTATAGCGTCATTTTTGGCCATCGCAATGATCCCGGTGACACAGCCACAAATGGGTACCCGTTTGATTATTATGCGTGACAGCTCGTCGCTCGCTCGAATGGCGGTGCTGCTCGCTCTATTCTCTTTCGTTCTCGTACTCGCAACACTACCCATTGGCCTTTACGGCGCCGCGCTCTATCCCACGAGTGCGACCGGTGAATTTATAGCGCAGGTCTTGGTATACGATCAGTCACCGATTGTCGCTGCGGTGGTTGTAGTTGGACTAATCGCAGCCGCAATCTCAACAGCAGATTCGCAACTGTTCGCGCTGGGTAGCGAGCTGCGTTCAGGTATATCCAAGCCACAATATCGATCGCTGGCGTTGGTGCGCAGCGCAATCGTCGTATTCGCCTTGTCAGCGCTGGTAGTGTCACTAGTGAGTAATACAAATATCGTTCTATTGGCACGAACCAGTTTTGCTGGAACGGCATTGCTAGCACCCATGATACTGTCGGCTGTGTTTTTTCCGAAGCAACTGCATCGCCTTATTCCGCTACTGACTGGCCTGGGTTTGATCGCATTCCTCGCATCTATTTTCGGCTTGACGGGCGATGCTGTTTGGGGGCTGCGCATGGACCTCCTGATATTCATAGTGGTTGCGCTTGGCACCGCAATAATCCTCATGTTCAGCAATCACTACCTGCCCGATGAGCGAAAAATCATATGAGGGCTTGTTCGTAGTTGAGTTGGCAAAATTACTCGGCGCGCGGCAGTATTCTGGGTATTCGCACGCCGATCGTTTTCTCGGATTCCGTCATGGATTGCTGTCGTCCTTCACCGCGCCTTGATGAACATCACGTGGAAATTTTCGAAGAACTATACGGACCAGATTCCAAACTAGATTCGTAAGCGGATTCGGTTAACGTCTAGGTTAATCGCGCCAGCAAACGTAAAAAAATCTCTTGCTCATCCACGGACAACGGCGCAAGTGTTTCGCTGGATACCTGGCGAGCCGCAGTCTCCAGCGACTCGATTAACTTGAGTCCCTTGGCAGTCAAGATTAGTGCGGATTTTCGTTTATCGGCCGGATCCGTCGTTTTTTGAATCAATTGGCGCTGAACCAGGCGATTCACAATACCCATGATTGTTGCAGGGTCCGTATGCGTGCGCCGACCAAGGAGATTTTGCGATACACAACCTTCATCGCGAATTTTCACCAACGATGTAAATTGCATTGGAGTTAGTCCGCTATCCGTAAGAAGAGCTTGAAAAATGCCACCTGATCGTTGGTGGGCGCGCCGCAGAAGAAACCCGGCTTGTTGTTCGATCGCGTACAACTGATCATCTGCCGTTACAGCTAGCGATGATTTCTCGCCGCCATCTTCTTTTCTACTTGACGTAGATTTGATCATTTTCTTGCGCCATTCAAATAGGTGCCTCGCATGCCGTAGGTCTAGCATATCCGCTTCTGTTATAGGGCGATTGGCTATTGAAGTAATGTTGCCCTATTCGAGCACGAACGCAGTGGGAAAGTTATTTCTGAGAGACTGCGCTAGTCTGTATTGCCGGGTTTTTCACTAAAGTAGCGATCAAACTTGTCTTTTTCATCTCGATACTCATCGGCATCGGCCGGTGAAACTCCTTTTCGTGTGATGTTTGGCCAGATTTCAGAGTACTTCGTATTTACACCCAACCAGAATTGTTCCGGCGTATCCTCATCGTCCGGTTTGATCGCCTCGAGTGGACACTCGGGCTCGCAGATCCCGCAGTCGATACACTCTTCGGGATGAATAACTAAAAAGTTGTCACCCTCATAGAAGCAATCAACCGGGCATACCTCCACACAATCCATTAATTTGCACTTCACACATGCATCGGTAACGATAAAAGTCACGCAAATCTCCTCAAAAAAAATGACTGATTCGCAACCGCAGTCTATACGACATTACGGCACCGATCAGGCAGTCACGAAACTCTCTAACGTCAGCCGACGAAAGCTCGCTCAATTACAAAACTCCCCGGGGCAGAATTACTGCCTTCTTTAAGCCCATGCTCCTCAAGCATGGAAGCCATATCTTTATTGAATGCCATAGAACCGCAAACCATCACCCTGGCGGTTTGCGGGTTAAATCGATTTCCAACCAACCCCAAATCTTTCGCGAAATCACCAAGCTGTATGCGCTCGGTAATTCTGCCCCGCGTCTTGAACTCACCACGCGTAACCGTTGGATAGTAAGTAAATCGATCTCGTAACAGCTCTCCAAAGATCTCATCGGCATGAATCTCTTCTTCTAGGAAGTTGCGGTAGGCAAGTTCCTGCTCTTCCCTCACAGTATGCGTGATAATAATCTCGTCGAACTTTTCGTGTGTTTCCGTATCGCGTAAAACGGAAAGAAACGGAGCCAACCCGGTACCGGTTCCGATCATGAATAGACGTTGCCCGGGCCTGAGCGCATCCGTAACCAGTGTGCCGGTTGGCTTCTTACTTAGGAACATATAGTCGCCAACTTTCAGATGCTGCAAGCGGGAAGTTAGGGGCCCTTCCGGCACCTTAACTGAGAAAAATTCGAGGTGCTCCTCCCAGTTAGGGCTCACGATAGAGTAAGCCCTTAATAATGGGCGATCGCCATCTTTTAGCCCAATCATCACGAACTCACCAGAGCGAAAGCGAAAACTATCTGGGCGCTCAATCCGAAAACTAAACAAGCCATTTGTCCAGTGGTGTACCCAGGTGACCCGCTGTAGGAACAGCTTTTTGGCCTCAGCCATGGCCTGTAACTCCGGCAATGTTGCCGATCCTACGGTTTTTTCTTGATTCATCCCAATACCCACATAGGTTCCTCGTCCCTAAACGTCGGGGCGAGAATATCATAGGTATACATATGAACAAATGATCTGATGCCGATAGTCGCCTGCGGATCACTAGAAAGCCACGCTCAACTGAATGTTGCTGCCATGAGTCCCTTTGGATGAGCGATTATCATACGTATATTGATACTGATGGCCTCCTTATTTTGTAGTGATATATAATATTAAATTGGTCTAACTGGCCAAAATAGAAGGCATAATCGATTGAAGGGTGCCGATCTGCGGTAACTTGAGCCATACTGATATTCACGGAGAGCAATTCAGTGAGAACAACAAAAGGCCCCGCGATATTTCTCGCTCAGTTTGTAACGGACGAGGCTCCGTTTAACACGCTGGACAGCATAGCGAAATGGGCCGCCGACCTCGGCTTCAAAGGTTTACAGATCCCAACCTGGGATGAGCGCCTTATTGACCTAGCGCAGGCTGCTAATAGTCGCGCTTATTGCGATGACCTGCGCGCGACGCTCGACAAGCATGGCCTGGAACCGACCGAGCTGTCGACGCACCTGCAGGGCCAACTCGTTGCGGTACACCCCGCTTACGATACATTGTTCGATGCCTTTGCCGCGCCTCACGTTCGTGGCAAACCGGACGCTCGACAGCGGTGGGCCGTCGATCAACTGCTGCTAGCTGCGAGGGCATCTGCCAATCTTGGACTTACGGAGCACGCCACGTTTTCCGGCGCACTGGCTTGGCCCTATCTGTATCCATGGCCACAGCGGCCGGCAGGTCTGGTTGAAACCGCGTTCGATGAGCTCGCAAATCGCTGGTTACCGATTCTTGATGCCTTCGATGAGGCAGGCGTTAATCTTTGCTATGAAATTCACCCCGGCGAAGATTTGCACGACGGCATCACATTCGAAATGTTTCTTGAGCGGGTTAATAATCATCCGCGCTGCAATATGCTGTATGACCCTAGTCACTACGTGCTGCAGGCACTTAACTATGTCGATCACATCGACATCTATCACGAGCGCATCAAGATGTTCCATGTCAAGGATGCTGAACTGAATCCGACTGGCCGTCAGGGTGTTTATGGTGGCTATCAACCGTGGATTGACCGCGCGGGGCGTTTCCGCTCGCTAGGTGACGGTCAGGTCGATTTCAGCGCTATATTCTCGAAGTTTGCACAGTACGATTTTGCCGGCTGGGCCGTTCTCGAATGGGAATGCTGCTTGAAGCACCCCGAAGACGGAGCCCGTGAAGGCGCTAAATTTATCAGTGATCACATTATTCGAGTCACAGAGCGTGCGTTTGATGATTTCGCAAGTGTGGACATTGATGCTGATGCGAATAGATTGCTATTGGGACTCTCTTAAGGATTAAGGTTATGGCAAAAACGTTATCAAATAGAAGGATTCGGTTGGGAATGGTCGGCGGTGGTCAGGACGCACTTATCGGTAATGCGCATCGCATAGCGGCACGATTAGACGACGAATACGAGCTGTGCGCCGGCGCATTATCATCGAACCCGGTACGTGCGATGGCGTCTGCACAAGAAATTGGCCTTCCCACGGATAGGTCTTATGGCAGTTATGCAGAGATGGCAAGTAGCGAAGCTGCCCGCGAAGACGGTATCGATGTCGTGGCAATTGTCACACCGAATGATACGCATCACGCGATCGCAAAAGCCTTTCTTGCCGCCGGCATACACGTCATTTGTGATAAGCCGATGACCGTGACTATTGAAGAAGCTGAGTCTCTTCAAGATGCCGCACGAAGCGCTGGGCGGATTCTGGCGGTGACGTATAACTACACTGGATATGCAATGGTGCGAGAAGCCAGGGAAATTATTGAACGTGGTGACCTCGGCGCAATTCGGGTCGTGCAGGTCCAGTATGCTCAGGACTGGCTCACTGAGCCAATCGAATTAGATGGACAGAAGCAGGCCGCATGGCGTACTGATCCGGCAAAATCAGGTGTAGGCGGCACTATCACTGACATCGGTACACATGCTTATCATCTGGCGTGCTTTGTAAGCGGCCTCAAACTCGAAGCTTTGTGCGCAGATCTCACAACGTTCGTTGATGGACGCCGGCTGGACGACAATGCACACCTGCTGCTGCGTTTCGCAGGTGGAGCCAAGGGTATGTTGTGGGCTAGTCAGGTGGCGGTTGGCAACGAAAATAATGTACGACTTGGCATCTACGGCGATAAAGGCGGCCTTACTTGGCAGCAGGAACAGCCCAATGAAATAAGCTTCAGTTTGTTTGGTAAGGCACCGCAACGAATTACGCGCGGCGGCCCATCAGGTCATCCAGCTTCATCCACGAGCATTATAAGAATGCCGAACGGACATCCCGAGGGTTATCTGGAAGGATTCGCAACCATCTACAGCCAAGTAGCCGCTGCAATCCGTGCGGCCAGTGAGGGCAAAGCGCCGGACATTAATGTTTTGTTTCCAACGGGCGACGATGGCAAGGCTGGCGTTGAATTCGTCGATGCCGCTGTTCGCTCAAGTGCAGCCGGTGGCGTATGGGTCGAACTTTAGCTGGTCCTGGTCAGGCCATCACTGACAGCCTGGCCTGACACCCGAATAATTGAGGATTACGAAATTGGCAGATAATCGAACACACCTTACAAGGCGGACCGCTATCAAGGGCGCCGTGGCATTGCTTGGCGGCACGCTAACCACAACGCAGCTTGGCCTGCTGGGCAACTCGTTTGCCGCTATCGCCGAAGACGCATCGCCTCGTTTCCTCTGCCTGAAACAATTTACAATGCTTAGCCGCATTGCGGACCTGATTATTCCCGAGACCGATACGGCGGGCGCGCTGGGTGTCGGCGCACCTCATTTCATCGATATGATGCTGGCGGACTGGGCGTCTCCGCAACGGCAGGCGGAGTATGTCGCGGGCCTTGATAGCATTGACGTGCGTGCCCGCGATGCCGGAGCAAGCAGTTTTTTGGCCAGCACGACTGAGCAGCAGATGGTTTTGCTACGCGCGCTTGATAATGAGTTCTTTGCCGAACACTCCACGGATCCATTTTTTGGGGTACTCAAGAAAATGGTGCTATTCGCTTACTACTCGTCCGAAATCGGGGCGACGGTTGAGCTGAGATTTCAGCGTATTCCCGGAGACTATCTCCCGTGCGTGCCAATGGCGGATGACAGCCATGCGTGGTTTTGGAGCCAATACAACTATGCCCTCTGAAATTTCGAACGATTTCGACGCGATTGTCGTAGGCTCCGGTATTTCCGGCGGCTGGGCGGCGAAAGAGCTGACCGAACGTGGCCTCAAGGTACTGTTGCTCGAGCGAGGACGTAACGTCACGCATCGCCAGGACTATGTAACGGAAGGAAAAGCAGCCTGGGAAATGCCCTATGCTGGCCAGATACCCGAGTCGCTGACCGAGAGTGATTATGCCGTACAGAATCAATGCTACGCATTCTCCGACTACACGAAACACTTTTTCGTCAACGACCGCGAGAACCCCTACGCGACGCCGGATAATAAGCCGTTTTCCTGGATCCGCGGCCATCAGCTGGGCGGTCGCTCCCTGCTCTGGCATCGGCACAGTTATCGTCTAAGTGCCCTCGATTTCGAAGCCAATAAACTCGATGGTCACGGTACCGATTGGCCGATTCGTTACAAGGATCTGGCTCCTTGGTACGACCACGCAGAAAATTTTGCAGGCATCAGTGGATCGCACGAAGGATTATCACAACTTCCTGATGGTGTGTTCCAGCCGCCGTTCCCGATGAATTGTGTCGAAAAAGATATTAAAAAGAACATTGAGGCTGCGTTTCCCGACCGTAAACTAATCATGGGCCGCGTGGCGCATCTGACCGAACCCACTAAAGAGCAAATAGCGCTGGGTCGCTCACGTTGTATGAATCGCGATGAATGTCAGCGTGGCTGCTCGTTTGGTGCCTATTTCTCCAGTTTATCGGCGACGCTTCCGGCGGCCAATCGAACCGGTAACCTGACCACGGTTACCGACGCTGTCGTGGACAGCGTTATCTATGATAGCGACAGCAATCGTGCGTCCGGCGTCCGAGTCGTTGACGCCAATAACCACGAACACCGCAGCTATGGTGCTCGACTCGTGTTCCTCTGCGCATCGACGCTTGGTACTACGCAGATCATGCTCAACTCAACATCAGAGCGTTTTCCCAATGGGATAGCCAATTCCAGCGGTACCCTCGGCCGCTACTTGATGGATCATATTGGTGGCGTGGGAGCAAGTGGCGTCTTTCCAGGCCATCAGGATATGTACGATGCTGGACGACGGGGTGGGGGTCTCTACTTACCCCGGTTTCGCAATGTTATGGATAAAGACGAGCGTTTCCTGCGTGGCTTCGGCTATCAGGGCGGCGCTTATCGATCAAGCTGGTCGCGCGGCAATAACACTCCAGGCATCGGCATTGATTTTAAGGCCGCACTTCAGCGGCCCGGCCCATGGACTTTCGACATGGTTGGTTTCGGCGAAATGTTGCCGGATGAACGGAATCATGTGCGACTTAGTAAGAAGAACAAGGATTCCTGGGGCATGCCCATTCTGGAGATCGACTGCGAACATCGTGAAAATGAACTTGCGATGTTCGACGCGATCGCAGCCGACGCGGAGGAGTTACTGAATGCGGCGGGGCTAACCGACATCAGTGTGAATCAGGACAAAGCGGCACCAGGATTAATGATCCACGAAATGGGAACGGCACGAATGGGTCATGATCCAAAGACATCGATTTTGAACAAGTTCAACCAGGCTCATGATGTGCCGAACTTATTTGTAACCGACGGCTCCGCGATGACCTCGTCCGCCTGCCAGAATCCATCACTCACCTACATGGCGCTAACGGCGCGTGCGGCGGCAGCAGCCGTTGAAATGCTTCAGGAAGGAAAATTATGAAACGCAGAGAGTTGTTAAAAGGGATGGCGGCTATATCAGTAAGTCCAATACTAACGTCGTGTGCACCGGCAGAAAAAGCGGCGACTAAGAGGCGCCTTGATAAGGTTGGTATCCAGCTTTACACGGTGCGCGACCGAATGGCCGCTGACGTGCCTGACACTCTTGCTCAACTTGTCGACATTGGCTATCGGGAGGTGGAATTTGCCGGCTACTTCGACCACAGTCCGAAAGATATTCGGACATTTCTGGATGACCTCGGACTAAGCGCGCCCTCCGCACATACGATGTTGCAACCGATGCGTGAAACGCCTGAACAACTGATTGAGAATGCTCTTGTCGTAGGCCATCAATATCTTGTGCTGGCCGGGCTGCGACCGGAGGAGCGCGCCACGCTTGACGACTACCGGCAACACGCTAACCTGATCAACGAGTTTGCCGAGCAATGTCATGCTGCGGGATTGAAGTTCGCGTATCACAATCACGACTATGAGTTCGGAAATCTGGATGGGATACGTCCGATGGATTTGTTGCTGGCCGAGACCGAGCCATCGCATATGCAGGTCGAAATTGACCTGTATTGGATCAAAAAAGCCGGGGCCGATCCGTTTTCGTACTTCGAAAAACATCCAGGCCGCTTCCCGCTTTGCCACGTAAAGGACATGGCAGCGGACGGTTCAATGGTAGATGTGGGCGCTGGCGGAATTGATTTCTCGGCATTATTCGCTGCAAGTGACCTGTCCGGATTTCGTCATTATTACGTCGAGCACGACCACGAGCATGGCCACGTGGTTGATACATTGGAGAGCGCTGCAAACAGTTATTCTGCTGTCTCAAAGCTGGAGTTTTGACGATTATTCACTCAGCTCTATGCGTGCAGAGCCTGATTATTTACTCCAACACTTGAGGTGATGATATGAAAAAGCTGGTCGTAGTGGGCTCTTCCAATACCGACATGATCATCCAGGTACCACATATCCCGGCGCCAGGCGAAACGATAATGGGCAGCGAATTTCTGACCGCTGCAGGTGGCAAGGGAGCCAATCAAGCCGTGGCCGCGGCCCGGGTCGGCGGAAATGTTAGCCTGGTGGCTTGCGTCGGCGCTGACATGTTCGGCGAGCAGGCTTTGGCGGGCTTCGTAAGCGACGGGATTAATACGGATCATTGCCGAGTGGATGACAGCGCGCCATCGGGAGTCGCGCAGATCTTGGTTGCTGACAGTGGTGAAAACAGCATTGCCGTAGCACCCGGTGCTAATTTCCTGTTGAGTCCGCAATGCATCGTCGCGGCGGGAAATCTGCTGAACGACGCCGCAGTTGTTTTGATGCAGCTGGAGATTCCGCTCGATACGGTACTCGAGAGTGCTCGCCTCGCTCATGCGGGCGGTGCCAAAGTTATCCTCAATCCGGCACCCGCCTGTGTACTGCCGGATGAGATCTTCCCACTGCTCGATTTACTTACACCCAATGAGTCTGAAATAGAACTCCTGACCGGCATTAGCGTTACCGACGAAAATAGTATGGCCGCTGCGGCGTCCGTCTTACATGAGCGCGGCGTGTTAGTCGTGCTGCTGACCCGTGGCTCGCAAGGTGTTTTCTTGTCAGAAAAGCAGGGCGACGAAATACGGACTAGCGCTTTTCCGGCTTTCCCAGTTGTGCCTATTGATACGACAGCAGCTGGCGACGTGTTCAATGGCTGCCTCGCAGTCGGTCTGGCCGGTGGCCATCCGCTGGCTGAATCAATCAAATTCGCCCAAGCCGCGGCTGCGATCTCGGTGCAGACTTTGGGTGCACAGACCAGTGCGCCGGCCCGGGAGGCGGTTAAAGAATTCCTACGATTGGCGTGAGGTTTATTTTAATAGCGAGAGTGATATAAGTGGGGGGGTGTGACTTTTAATTGTTAGTGGAGCGGTCATACTCGGACACAGACAAAGCCTGCGTGCCAATAATGGCTCGCTGATTATAGTCAGCCTAGTGGTTTGGGTACCGGGATGGGTGCTGCGTAGCTACGCAGCGAGTCAGTTTACTCGCCTACGCGCTTTTTTCATTTTTCTTGGCTTTCTTCGCGGCTTTTTTCTCTTTTGGGGTCATACGCGGTTGTTTCTTCGCTTCTTTGTTGCTCTTCTGTTCTTTACCCATGACGTTTGCCCCAGTGTGAGATCGAATTCGCGGCCTTTATCGGGGATATAGTACGCCAGCACACTCTTGATTGTTCGACTGTATTTCGATTGAGCTTGCAAGCAGAGTAACGTCCTAGATAACTATCAGTGCCCACGCTGCAGTAGAATAATGGTCAAGTGGTTGATCCAAACCATCCTGACATCAGTTTTGGAACTCGTAGCTCTTGTAACGGCCCCTACCTCGATACTGGCCAACTGTGTAACTTATCTTCGAGCGGAATATTGGGGTTCTTCAAGGGCTTCGTAAACCCACCAGCGCGGCATCAATGAGATCCAAAGGTATGCTGAACCGGATTCTTCGGATGAGTGCGGCGCGTATTCTTCGTTTCGACGCGGTATGTGCTCGCAAGTCGAGATTCTTGTAAGAGTGTGCGAGAGTTTCGGCGCGAGACATTAGCTCAGTCGGATCGACTAGTTCGTCGAAAAACCCGGCGTCTTTAGCGGATTCGACATCGAAGTATTCGGACAGAGTGACAGCCCGCTGGAAGGCTGCTGGGTCGAGTCGGTGCCGTAACGTCGCCGCGGCAACGCGTGGCATGGTCATGCCGATAGCTACCTCGTTTGCAGCGATCTTAAAATCGCCGCGGCTACCGATCACATAGTCAGTCGACAACATAAGAAAAACACCCATCGCCAGCGAGTGGCCGTTGCAGGCTGCAATGACCGGGTAGGGATAACCCATGACGCGGGCAGTCAAGCCATAGCCGGCGCGTAACATTCGCAGCGCATTGAGGCCTCCACTCTTCATAACGTGAAGGTCAAATCCAGCTGAGAAGACGGCTTCCCGACCGGTAATTATTACTGTGGCGCCGGCAGATTCGGCCCGATCAAATGCCCGGTAAATATCACGCAAGACCTGCGGTGATAAAGCATTGCGTTTGCCATCATCAATACGAATGGTGGCCACGTTGTCCTGTAAACTGAATTGAACGAGCTTATCCATCATAAAATCCTACCTATCAAGTAGTTTAGCGCAAGCACGAGCAGCGTCTGTGCAGTAAGAGGTCCTGCTCAACTCCTTGGCAGCGCCGATAATTACTATTGGCGAATGTATGCCCGCGCCTACTGCTTGCCTCTGCGCTCGGTTTTTTGCTCAGGGGCCATTCATCACTCGATTAACTCTCTTTGCTAAAACCAGCTAGCTCGGTCGCTGCTACCATTTCCTGGTGCAGGCCTGGCGCCATCAGATGCGCACCGGAGACACCGATAATCTCGCTGGCTTGTTGCATTAGTTCGGCGCAGATACGAACGCCTTCATCGCGAGGTTCGCTCGCTGTTTCCATGCGCCGTATGACGCTGTCCGGCATGATCGTGCCGAATAAATTGTCTCGCATCCATGTTGCACCTTTAGCTGAACGCAGTGGTCCGAGGCCAACAATGAAGTATAGCTTTTCGTTTACACCGTGCTCGACGAGCCTTCGCATATAGCGACTGAGGATATCCATGTCATAGCAATATTGAGTTTGCACGAAGCGAGCGCCGGCCGCGTGCTTCTCCATCAATCTGTCCGGTGTCCAGTCGTCAGTAGGGTCACATGGCGCATCCGCCGCAGCCGGGAAAAAGTTTGGGGCTGTGCTCAGTTCCGCTCCCGATAACGTGGTCTTTTCTTCGCTCATCGTACGCATTACTGTCAACAAGTCCCTGGAGTTGAAGTCGAAAACACCCTTGGCATCTTTGTTATCCCCAGCGTCTACGTTATCGCCAGCGAGTGCCAGCACGTTACTGATACCGAAAGCAGCAGCGCCGAGCAAGTCACTCTGGATCGCTATTCGATTCCGATCGCGGCAAGTCATTTGCATGATCGGTTCTACGTTTATTTGCTTGAGATGGATAGCGGCGGCAAGGCTGGACATACGGACTCGGGCACCGGCTCCATCTGTCAGATTTACGGCTGAAACGGCAGGCTTCAGTATCTCAGCAGCTGCAGTCAGCGAATCAAAATCAGCACCACGAGGGGGCGTAATTTCAGCGGTCACGGTAAATCGGCCAGATTCCAGATCTTTTTGTAATGGGTTTGTCATATTCAACTTGTAGTATCGTGGTTGGATAAAACCACAGGCTAACCAAATTTAGGATGGTATGTTTAAGGACTATAATGCCATTTCATATGGTCATATGCGATTCATTGTGCGATCGGCTAACGCACGTTAGGGTACTGTTTTTTGATTGAGAGTCGTTTATTATGCCGATCCTATTTTTTTTCCATGAAACCTAGTCTGTTATGGCACTAAAAAATTCACCATATCTTCAAATAACCTTGCTTTGCATTCTAGCGCTTGGGCAAACACCAGTTCTGTCAGCGACTCTCAACGAGAGGCCTGTACTTCAAAGTGGGGAGATGGCAAGTGAGCCACTTCTAGATGGCACCGTGTTTGGTGATCCGGCCTGGGCGGAACTAACTCCAGCGAGTGGCTTCCAGCAAATTCAGCCTGATGATGGATCTCCTGCGACGCAAAAAACGGAAGTGTATGTTGGCTTCTTAGATGACGCTTTATACATCGGAATGATCGCATACGATGATGCCCCAGATGACATACTCGTTACTGATAGTCGTCGCGACTCCGAACTAGGTGACACAGATAGTTTTCAGCTAATCATTGATGGTCTTCGAGACGGTCAAAATGGTTATATATTTGGCACTAACCCAGCGGGTATTCAATACGATGGTCAAGTAACCCGTGAAGGCGCAGGCGGTGCGATGGGCTCTGGAGGCGGTGGCTTCAATCTGAACTGGGATGGTTCTTGGGAAGTTGCAACCACCATAAGCGATATTGGTTGGAGTGCTGAGATGCGAATCCCATTCAGCACCCTGCGATATGGTCGTGGTGATATACAAACATGGGGAATAAATTTCCAACGAAATATTCGTCGAAATAATGAAATAGTTTTTTGGGCTCCTTTGTCTAAGCAACACAAGTTGTACCGTCTATCTGAGGCTGGTAGCGTTACTGGATTAGAGCCATCTAAACTACGTAATTTGCAAATTTCACCCTACTTTCTTGGCCAGTCTGAACAAGCTGGTGGCGTAGCTGGCACACAAAGCAGCACCGAAGTTGGTTTCGACATCAAGTATTCGATTACACCAAGCCTCACGTTGGACGCGACCTATAACACTGACTTTGCCCAGGTTGAGGCTGATGAACAACAAATGAATCTGGATAGATTCAGCCTCTTCTTTAAAGAAAAACGACCTTTTTTCCTTGAAAATGCCGCACAGTTTTCTGTGGGTGATGAGCGGGCAGTTCAGATGTTTTTCAGTCGGCGTATCGGCATTAGTAGTGGAGGTGATCAGCTACCAATCGTGGGCGGAGCACGGTTATCGGGGAAGATCGCCGGTAACACGAATGTGGGTTTTCTTCACATGCATTCGGAGGCCGTTGCAGGTGTTGCACCGGGTAATAAGTTCACGGTTGCAAGAGTAAATCAGGAGCTACCCAGCCGTTCATCTATCGGCTTCATGTACGTCGGTCGTGATGGAGATGGTTCTCATCTTGTTGCACCCGGTGAGGACAAGAATCAGACTTATTCTGTGGATGGTCGTTGGGGTATTGGTGAGAATCTGATGCTAGAAGGCTGGGCTGCAAAAACAGCAACACCTGGGCTGGATGGTCGTGATGAAGCGTTTTCTGCTAAAGCGATTTATAACTCGAGTGAGTGGCTGAACCGATTCGAGTACGGTCAGGTCGGTGAGGACTTCAATCCTGAGGCCGGCTTTCTTAAGCGTTCGAACTATCGACGTATGACAGCATTGGTTCTGCGCAGAATTCGGCCGAAAGATAAATGGGGGTTACTTGAGGTAAGACCACATATTTCTTATACCAGTTACTGGGATTTCGACGGCTTTCATGAGACTGGTTTTTTGCACGTGGACAATCATTGGGAGTTTCGTAACGGCTACAGAGTTGATACTGGCATGAATTTCACTCGTGAAGGCGTGCATACTGCTTTTGATATTGTTGACGGAGTCACCATTCAGCCGGGTACTTATGACCACACTGAAGTCCAGGTTCGGTTTAATACCAATAAAGCCGCGCCTCTTAGCTTACAAAGCGTAACGTATGTAGGTGGTCAGTTCGGCGGTAATCGTATTGCCGTTAAGTCGAGTGTTATTTATAGGATTGGAGATTCATTTAGATCTGAGCTGACTTATAACTACAACAAATATGATCTTCCAGTGCCTGGGGGGCAATTTAACGCTAACCTTACACAACTGCGTTTATCCTATGCATTTACACCTAAGATTCTGTTGCAAACGTTGGTTCAGTACAATCAAGTAAAGGATACACTTGGTACGAATTTTCGCTTTTCATGGTTACAGACTGCAAATTCCGGCTTCTTTCTTGTCTACAACGAAGTTGACGAACGAGGCATCGGTGCAAATCCGAGAGGTAAAGAGGTAATCATTAAGTACAGTCATATATTTGATGTTTTTAATTGACGCTCTGTATTGGGTGAGCCTGCCTTCAAGAAAAGACATATAATAGAGCCGCTCCGGACTACCGGGAAGTGTCGGCAAATTGTCACTCTTGCCCGTAATGCATTGATGGCTTCCTCGGCCGTTGTCCACCAGCTGGGATCAAGCGTCGTGAAATTGTCAGTCTGCGGTTCCTGAGGGGTGGAACAGGCGACGAGTAGACTTAATAAGTAGGTAGCTAATTTACAGAGTTCTCCCGGGTTCCGTAGTAGACGAATACCACGCTACGGATAGTGCTAAAATTCCCTGCTACCGAAAATTCTGGATCCCCGCATGACCAAGCCCAAGATCGCGACGCCATCGTTTCGCGATATGAATATCGCTGAACCCTTTTTGGCCGTTTTGGATGAGATCGGCTATGAAACACCGACGCCAATTCAGGCGCAGGCAATTCCACATCTGCTGCAAGGCCTCGATCTTTTAGGTCATGCCCCAACGGGCACCGGAAAAACGGCAGCCTTCGCGCTACCGTTGCTGTCGCGGCTCAATATGGACGACAAAAACGTTCAGGTGATGACGCTAACACCGACTCGTGAGCTCGCGATTCAGGTTGCAGAGGCTTTTCAACGCTACGCCTCGCATCTCAAAGGTTTTCATGTATTGCCGATTTACGGTGGCCAGGAATACTCGGGTCAAATTCGAGCATTGAAGCGTGGGGTTCAGGTTGTAGTCGGAACGCCCGGGCGCGTCATGGATCATATGCGCAAAGGCACCCTAAAATTGGGCGGATTGCAGGCGCTGGTTCTCGACGAAGCTGATGAAATGCTGCGCATGGGCTTCATTGATGAGGTTCAGTGGATTCTGGACCAGACACCGGAAAAACGGCAAATGGCCTTATTTTCGGCAACCATGCCAAAAGAAGTCGAACGCATAGCGCGCCGCCACTTGAACAATCCACAGGAAGTTTCGATTAAAGCTCGAACCGCAACAGCCGAGACCATTCGGCAGCGGTACTGGCAGGTCAGCGGCTTGCACAAACTGGACGCACTGACGCGAATCCTTGAGGTCGAGGACTTCGAAGCGATCCTGATGTTCGTGCGAACCAAGACGGCGACAACAGAGCTTGCTGAGAAACTGGAGGCGCGAGGTTATTCGGCCGCAGCCATGAACGGCGATATGGCGCAGGCGCACCGTGAACAAACAGTCGAACGATTAAAGCGCGGCTCGCTTGATATTCTTGTGGCAACGGACGTCGCTGCACGCGGACTCGACGTCGAAAGAATCAGTCACGTTGTGAACTACGACATTCCCTACGATACGGAGGCGTATATTCATCGAATCGGGCGTACCGGTCGGGCAGGTCGATCAGGTGAAGCAATCCTGTTCGTTGCACCGCGGGAGCGACGGATGCTTTCCGCCATCGAGCGTGCGACCCGGCAAAAAATAGAACGCCTTCAGTTGCCGACGACAGAGACTGTTAACAACAAGCGCATTGCTGACTTTAAACAGAAAATTAGCGACACGTTGGCAGGTGGCGAAATGACCTTCATGCAGAACCTTGTTGAGCAGTATCGAAACGAGCACGATGTTCCTGCCCTAGATATTGCGGCTGCTCTTGCGAAAATGTCGATCGGCGATAAGCCACTCTTGTTGAGTGCAGACAAGGAACGAAAGGCACGCGACTTTGATAAGGAGTCAGCGCCTCGAGGAAAAAAACGCCACGACAGAACGATACCTGAGCTTGATTCGGACAAGCAGCGATATCGTATCGAGGTTGGCCATGAGCATGGTGTTAAGCCTGGTAATATTGTCGGCGCAATAGCGAATGAGGCAGGGCTGGCGGGTGACCATATCGGTAGTATTTCTATTGATCAGGAGTTCAGTCTTGTTGACTTGCCAGCGGGTATGCCAAAGGACATCTTTATGGACCTGAGAAAGGTCAGAGTGTGTGGCCGGCCGATGAATATTTCGATATATGGCAAGGCTGAAAAGCCGAGTCGGAGTTCACCAGGCAAGAAAGACCCTGGCAAGAAAGACTCTGGCAAGAAAGACTTCGGCAGGAAAGACTCTGGCAAGAAAGACTTCGGCAGGAAAGACTTCGGCAAGAAAGACTTCGGCAAGAAAGACTCTGGCAAGAAAAACTTTGGTAATAAAACGTCTGGCAAGAAGGCTCCGGGAAAGAAAGCCCCAAGCAAAAGAACCGCGGGTAAGCTGTCGCTGGGCAGTAAGGCCTCCGCGAAAGCGAAGCACAGAAAAGGAACAGATTGATGCACGCGCAAATCTTCAAGTTGGTGACAAGCGGCATCGTTGCTGGACTATTATTCAGCTCCGTAGTTGCTGACGAAATTACCGTCATAAAAGTGGGTTCATTATTTGACTTGCTTAGCGGTAAAGTTATCCAAGGCGCGGTAACTGCCGTCAAAGACGACAGGATCACGGCTGTCGGTGGCCCCAATACAGAAATTCCCGCCGACGCAGCGGTCGTCATCGCCGTACACGGCGATCCACTGACCGATATTCCAGAAATGGAAGATGTCGACTTCGTCATGAAAGGCGGAGTTGTTTACAAGGATAAGTAACAGAACGATGTCTGACTCGACTGACTTCAGCCTGCTCAAATTAAGATCGGAGCTGCTGGGAAACCTCACCGATCTTAATTACAACGAGATGACGTTGGTGCAAGCAGAGACATTGCCTCTGCTGATCGACGGGCGCGACGTACTCGCGCGAGCCAAGACGGGAAGCGGTAAGACCGCAGCTTTCGGCCTTGGACTGCTGAACAAACTGAACGTTGATTTATTCAAGGTGCAAGCACTCGTGCTCTGTCCAACACGTGAGCTCGCTGACCAGGTCGCAAAAGAGATTCGGCGACTGGCGCGCAGAATTCCGAACATCAAGATACTCAGCGTGTGCGGCGGCGCTCCATTGCGAGACCAAATAGCTTCTTTGCAACGCAGTCCGCATATCATCGTCGGTACGCCGGGGCGTGTTCATAAACACCTGCGTAGTGGCACCCTCAATCTGGATCAATTGCAGACCTTCGTTCTTGATGAAGCGGACCGCATGCTGGATATGGGATTTATGAATGAGCTCGATGCGATACTTGCATTCGTACCCGACGAGCGCCAAACCGTGTTATTCAGCGCGACATATCCGGAGGCAATTGCCGATATTAGCGCTCGAGTGCAGTGCGAGCCGCAAACAGTAGACGTCACTGAAGATGAGCGGCCTGCACAAATTTCGCAGACATGGTGCACGGTTACTCGTGAGAATCGTAATGCCGAATTGGTTCGCGTGTTACGAGCCTGGGGTGGAACCCTGAATTTGGTGTTCTGCAATACTAAGGTAGATTGTGCCGAAGTCACTGAACATCTTCGAGTAGAGGGAATAGTTGCCGTTGCCTTGCACGGTGATCTGGACCAGACACAGCGAAATCAGGTTCTGGTCCGATTCTCGAACCGCAGTGCGAGCGTGCTAATCGCGACGGATGTTGCGGCACGCGGACTCGATGTGAAAGACATCGATGCGGTTTTCAATTATGAACTGCCGCAGCAAGCAGAAATTTATGTGCATCGAATTGGAAGAACCGGTCGTGCCGGAAAGACCGGCGTTGCAGTAAGCCTGGTCGAAGATCGGGAAATATGGCGCCTTGAAGAAATTGAGAAGGCATTGCCGGATGCCGTTTTGCAGCAACGCGGCATTCCGGATGCGAAGCGTGGCGATGATTCTTTGGTTCCACTGATGACTACTGTGCAAATAAGTGGTGGACGAAAAAACAAGCTCCGCCCCGGAGACTTATTAGGTGCGCTTACAGCACAGGGTGGAATTCCGGGCAGCGCGGTTGGTTCGATCGACTTGTTCGACGCTTACTGTTACGTCGCAATAGAGAATGCACATGTCGCAAAGGCGTTGCACCAACTTGGTGACCGGCCGATAAAGGGACGTAAATATCGGGCTCGAGCGCGAAAGTAAGAAATGATGTGCTGAACTTCTTGCGACATAACATTCGCTGGATAGCAGGCGGATTCACGCTCACCTTTTTCTCGAGTTTCGGACAGACCTATTTTATCTCCGTATCGATTTCAGAGTGGCGAGAAGCATTCGACCTGAGTCACGGTGAATTCGGTCGTCTCTATATGTTTGCGACCTTAGCGAGTGCGGCATGCCTGCCGTTTATCGGCAAGCTTATTGACTCTATTCCGGCACACAGGATGATCGCAGTAGTTATTCCGGTCTTGTCGATCGCAGCGGCACTGGCTGGTTTTGCGGCATCACTCTGGATGTTGGTAGTTGCGATTTTTCTGCTCAGGTTATTCGGCCAGGGAATGATGACACATATAGCATTGACCACAACGGGTCGCTGGTTTTCTGCCGAGCGCGGTCGCGCCGTGTCATTGGTCGTACTGGGAAATCAGGTTGGTGAAGCAACGATTCCACTGGTTTTCTCGGTTGTGGCTATCGCGTATGGCCATCAAACCGGTTGGTATCTTGGTGCCGCAGCATTGCTGCTTATTGGGCTGCCATTTTCATTCTGGGCATACAGCGTTCCGCGGGAACCGCATGGCTGCAGCGCCAGCGATAGTAAGTCAGACGGACATGTCCGCAATTGGACTCGCAGCGAAGTCATGCGGGACCCAGTTTTCTGGGCATTGCTGACTGGTGTGCTGGCCCCCGGATTTATTGGCACGACGATCTTTTATCACCAGAATTATCTGACGGAGCTCAATGGCTGGCCACCGCAACTGTTTGTACAGTCATTGATTACCCTATCTACGATGACGGTGATTTTCACTTTGATATCGGGCGCGGTGATCAATAAATTCGGTGCGAGGGTAATGCTGCCATACTTTCTCATCCCGTTGGCGATTGCTTGTTTCTTGTTAGCGGCAAGCGGGCCGGCACTGAGTGTCTATGTAGTAATGGTGTTCCTGGGCATCAGTTACGGTATTTCATGGACATTATTTGGATCACTGTGGCCTGAAATTTACGGAACGACACATCTTGGATCAATTCGCGCCATAACCGTTTCCGCCATAGTATTCGCCACGGCTGCTGGTCCGGGGCTTACAGGAACACTTATCGATTTCGGAATCACACTGCCGAGGCAAATGAATTATTTCGGCAGTTATTGCTTGATGGCGGTAGTTGTAATGACCATCGCGGCCGTTCTCCTGAAGCGGCGGATTAATCCAGGGGACAGCGACGAACTATTTCAAGATTAGTTTTTCATCGATAGGCACAAAGCGGCTTGCCGGTCCGATGAGTTGGTTAGACGTCAACGCTCGAACGCCATAGACCTCTGACTGTGTTCTGAATCGATCCCGAATACGATCAAGCAAAATCCCGAAATCGCCATCGCCCGACGCAAGAACAATCGTATCGCATTGATTGGCTGCTTCGAATACATCTAGTGCGATGCCAACATCCCAGTCGGCCTTCGCTGTTCCATCGCGGCGCTTTAATACGGCTTTGAGTTGAACGTCAAAACCAATTGCTCTGAGAATGTTCTGAAACTGTATTTGTTTGGCGTCGCCACGATCTGTGGCATAGGCGTACGCACATACAACATCACGATCCTTGGTTACTTGAGCCCAAAACTTGTTGTAGTCGAAATTGCCCTGATAGGTCTGGCGACAGGTGTAATAGATGTTTTGAACATCGACAAAAATGCCGACCTTCTCCGAGCCCTTGTCAGCTTTATGCAACGTGCGATCTCTCGTCAGAAATCTGCGCGCGCAGATATTCGTCATAGGTACCGCGGAAGTCGACGATACCGTTCGGTGTCATATCGATGATTCGCGTTGCGAGTGATGATACGAAATCACGATCATGACTGATAAAGATCAAGGTTCCCGGATAATTTTCCAATGCGAGATTGAGTGCCTCGATAGACTCCATATCAAGGTGATTGGTTGGTTCATCCATGACGATGACGTTCGGTTTCTGCAAAATTATTTTGCCGAACATGAGCCTGCGCTGCTCACCACCAGATACGACTTTCACAGATTTTTCGCTGTCATCTCTTGAGAACAGCATGCGTCCCAGCGTTCCACGCAGCATCTGCTCATCGGCGCCTTTTGGCTGCCATTGAGTGATCCAGTCGAACAGTGTCATGTCGGTCTCGAACTCCGGCGTGTTGTCCTGAGCAAAGACCCCAGTGGATGCATTTTCAGACCACTTGACCTCACCCGTGTCGACGTCGATTTCTTGCAGTAGAGCTCGGGCGAGCGTTGTCTTGCCAATTCCGTTCTGACCGAGAATGGCTAGGCGCGCCCCAGCGTCGATTGTCAGATCAAGATTCTCAAACAAAGGACCTGCATCGAAGCCTTTGCTGATGCCGGTCGCTTCGACCGCAATACGTCGCAGCGGTTTGTTCTGCTCAAAGCGAATGTATGGGCTGACTCGGCTGGATGGCTTGATATCCTCGAGCTTAATCTTTTCGAGCTGTCTTGCGCGCGACGTCGCCTGACGCGCCTTTGATGCGTTCGCAGAAAAGCGACTGACAAACGCCTGAAGTTCGGCCATTTTGACTTTCTTCTTAGCGTTGTCGGCATACATGCGCTCGCGTGCCTGCGTTGCCGCGGTCATGTATTCGTCATAGTTGCCGGGGAAAACCTGCAATTTGCCGTAGTCGAGATCAGCCATGTGTGTGCACACGCTGTTCAGGAAGTGGCGATCATGCGAGATGATGATCATCGTGGACTTGCTACCCTCCAGGAATTCTTCCAGCCAGCGAATGGTGTTGATATCAAGATTGTTGGTGGGCTCGTCGAGCAACAATACATCCGGGTCCGAGAACAGAGCCTGAGCCAGCAGGACCCGAAGCTTCCAGCCCGGCGCTACGGCGCTCATTGGACCATAGTGCTGACTGACAGGAATGCCGATACCTACCAGTAATTCGCCCGCTCTGGATTCGGCCGAATAGCCATCTAGTTCCGCAAATTCGACTTCGAGGTCCGCAACCTGCATGCCTTCCTCGTCGCTCATTTCTGGCAGAGAGTAAAGGCGCTCCCGTTCCTGCGACACCCGCCATAGCCGGTTATAGCCCATGATGACGGCATCGATAACCCGGTATTCCTCATAGGCGAACTGGTCCTGCGACAACTGTCCGACTCGAGCATTCGGATCGACAGAAACATTGCCAACACTGGGCTCCAGCTGGCCAGCCAGAATTTTCATCAGAGTCGATTTACCACAGCCGTTCGCTCCGATAAGGCCATAGCGATTGCCATTGCCGAAGGTGACGGAAACATTTTCGAACAGGGGTTTAGCGCCGAACTGAATCGACAAATTTGCTGCAGAGATCAACGGAGTGCACCAATTAAAGGGGCCGGGCGGCGTAAAATGCTGTCCGGCTAGTGTTTGGGCGGCGGATCATAGCAAAAATGTCGCTGCTTGGGGTAGCTGGAAGTTTGACTGTTTTGCACGACAGTTGGTGATTTCAACTATCATGGCATACATGTTCACACTGACTGATAGCTGATTCATGGCGCGTAAGTGCAAGGCGGTTATTGACCTCGATGCGATACGGGCAAATTACGCGATAGCCTGCGATCTAGCACCAGACTCCAGATCAATTGCGGTAATTAAAGCAGATGCTTACGGCCATGGGGCCGTGGAGGTCATGCGTGCACTTGAGGGGGTCGCACCGGCGTTTGCTGTCGCGATCATCGATGAAGCTTTGGAACTACGAGATGCCGGTCTCACCAAGATGATACTGGTGATGGAGGGCGTCGACGGTATCGCCGACCTTGAAAGCGCTGCAAGGAATAATCTGACTATTGTGGTGCACAGCGAGTCGCAGCTACAGGACCTGGAGCAAGCTACGCTTTCGAATCCCGTAAGTGTATGGCTAAAAGTCGACACGGGTATGCATAGATTAGGTATAGATCCTGATGGGGTAGAGGACGCAGTGATGCAGCTTCGTGCCAGCAAGAACTGTGATCTTCCGCTAGTTGTCTGCACACACCTCGCTTCATCGGAAGACCCTAACAGCAAGGCGATGGACAAACAGATCGAGACATTCGACCGCTCTGTCACCAACCTGGATGTTCTTGAAAGCATCGCCAATTCGGGTGGAATACTTGCCGCAGCTAAGAGCCATCGGGATTGGAATCGACCTGGATATCTGCTCTATGGCAACACGCCTTTTGGTGACGCGAGGGAAAGCGCGAGTGACTTGCGGCCGGCGATGACCCTGCAGTCCGAAGTGATTGCGATTCGCGAGGTGCCAGCGACCGAGTCTGTTGGTTATGGCGGACGATGGACGGCGACTGGCAGAGCAACAATCGCGACCGTCGCGATTGGTTATGCGGATGGTTATCCACGTCATGCAGCCGACGGAACGCCAACATTGGTAAACGGTCAGATCGCACCGCTCGCAGGTGCCGTCTCAATGGATATGATCACTGTTGATGTCACGGAGTTGGACGGAGTGAAAATTGGCGACCCAGTTATCCTCTGGGGACCGGATCTTTCTGTCAATCGGGTAGCGTCTGCATCGGGCACGATCGGTTACGAGTTGTTGACAGGATTGATGCCGCGTGTACCTCGTCGATATTTGAAATAGGCCTTGCGCCAATCATTCTACTGGCGGAATTGAGAAGGTGTCGGTGTCGCCGTTATAGTGGGGTATATGGCGATATCATCGTGGGCGGTATGCTCGCATCTATCTACTACGTTGATGCGAAACCGAATGAGCGAGAAATAATCGTCGAAGCCTGACCTACGTGACTAGTGCTTATGTCCATGGCGGAATAGGACGACATGTATCAGTGACCCAGAAATGAAGGCCTGTAACAAAGCGAGAGTTCGTGTCTCGGCTAAATCGAACAATGACGCGCCGATGAGAAATCCAGCAACCGTCGACAGAATTACGAGCGCGAACAATACGGTAGTGACGGTTATGCCGAAATTTGGTCGGGCGATACACCAAATCGCCATTCCGACAGGGAGTCGGTGTAACACAATCGCATAGGCCAGAGCGATTCCGTTTTCAGGTAGCAGCGCGACACCGTCAATGACGGCATGTATAAGCAGGCCGGCGGCGGCGAGACCGACGATGAAAAGGTGTGCTGTATCAGTCGCTTTGTGGAACAGACGTTCGAGCAGCATCGGGAACGCTAATCCGAGAGCGATGACGAGTGCGGCTAGCCATCCAGCCTGTCGCAATGCTTCGGGCACAACATGCGTGGCGATGATCGCAGCGATTGTCAGCAGGATTACACCATCCAGGATACGCTTTGCCGTCGGATTCTTGCGGCCCGCCGCGTAGATGACAGGGCCCAGCAATAGCGCCGCGATGCTTAAAAGTAAAGTCATGGTGTCAGGTCGTGATGAGTGTGGTTAGAATGGTCTCATGATTTCGCGCCGCGCCGTTCTTTATTGCCAACTTATTTCGCTTTTCACTGTTCTTTTCTCAGGGGACGTCTCCGCGCACGGCGGCGTCGTTGAAGAAGACGATCTTTGTGTCATCAAGGTGAACTACCTGCGCGCCCACTTTAAAGTCTACCAACCGGGCGCTTTGGGGCATGAGCAATATTGTGAAGACCTGCCGATGGCGACGGAAAGCGTGTTCGTGATGGAGTATCTGCACGATTCATTGTCGGAAATGCCAATCGATTTTCGGATAATCAGAGACGTTACCGGGAAAGGTCGATTCGCCCGCATGGAAGATATCGACCTGATTGACGACATCGATAGTGCGACGGTCTTCTACCGAGCACCCGTCGTTGAGCCAGATATCTACCTGGTTAACTACCAGTTTGCTGAGGAAGGCGACTTCATCGGTATTGTGTCTGCAAGGCACCCGGACACGGGCAAAGTCTACGCTGCTGTTTTTCCATTTGAGGTAGGATTTACCGGGCTGGGTTACTGGCCATTTTTCATAGGAATGCTAATGTTGATTCAATTTCAGTACCTTTTAATGAGTGGCCGACTGAAGCGCTGGTTTGGCAAGGAAGTGGCCGTCGCAGCGTGTTTTGTTTTAGGTCTTCTGTTGTCTCCGGTTTCGTTTGCGGAAAACTTGGTGGTCACCTATACGACCTCTGATGGGGATCCCGAGATTAACAAAATGCATGACTGGATAGTGCATATCGAGAATGATGATGGGCTTGAAATTGAAGGCGCAATCGTTGATGTTGAAGGCGGTATGCCCGAGCATAATCATGGTTTGCCAACAAAACCGCTAATCACCGCCGAGCTCGGCGGTGGCGACTACAAGCTGGAAGGGATGCGCTTTCACATGAGTGGTTATTGGGAAATTATCGTCAGTATAACGACGGATAATGGCTCTTCGAAAGTGACGATACCACTGCAGCTATGAGTTTTGGGCTTCTTAAAATCGCTGCGGCCCTGGCCGCGCTCGGCCTGTTCGTTAGCGCTTGCGATAGAGGCGCATCCCGGGCACCGGAATGGACTGAGGCTGAAGTCACGACTCTTAAATCCCTGTGGCTGGAATCCTTACCGGATTTACCCGACGATCCGAGCAATGCTGTCGCAAACAATGCGATCGCAGCTGAGTTTGGCAGAAAATTATTTTTAGATGCTCGCTTGAGCGCTAACGGTGGAGTTTCTTGTTCGACCTGCCACCAGGTAGCACGTCGATTCACCGACGGACTGAGAAAAGCGCGAGCACTAGGATTGAGCGACCGTAACACACCCAGTATTGTTGGTTCTCAGTACAGTCCCTGGCAATACTGGGATGGACGTAGAGATAGCCAATGGGCGCAAGCACTTGCGCCGCTGGAAAATGCACACGAGCACGGAACTAGTAGAGCACAGGTAGTCGACACTGTTTTCGGGGACACAGACTATCGAATGACCTACGAAGCGTTGTTTGGTCCGCTGCAAAATCCTGCGGGGTCTAGTAACGTCGAACTGAACATTGCGTTCGCAAACATTGGTAAATCGATAGCCGCATTCGAGCGGACGATTATGCCAACGACCTCTCGTTTCGACGAATACGTTGCAGCTCTCGTTAGAGGTAATGCGGACGCGCAACGCGAGATACTGAATGCAGACGAGAAAGCAGGATTACGCTTATTCATCAGCAAAGCAAATTGCACGCAATGTCATAACGGACCACTATTAACGAATCATGAATTTCACAACACGGGAGTGCTTAATTTTCCTGGTGATGTACCCGATAAGGCGAGAGCGGGCGGTGTGAGAGAGGTCTTCGGCAGCGAGTTCAACTGTCGGAGTATCTACAGCGATGACTCCGCCGGGCATTGTCCAGAGCTCGACTTCGCGCGAACCGGAATCGAATTGATTGGAGCCACCAAGACACCGTCGTTACGGAATCTCGAACATACCGCGCCGTTCATGCACAAGGGGCAGTTGCCAAGCATCGCCGACGTTTTGGATCATTACAACAAAGCGCCGGATGCAATGATCGGTCATAACGAGGCTGAGCCGCTCGGGCTTAATACTGCTGAGCTCCAGCAATTAGAAGCTTTTCTGACTACCCTGACAGCACCGGTATCGGAACTAGGTGTTGAGCTCTAAGTTGGGTAGTAGAACATCTTCATTCGTCATCATGGATGGCGAGCAAAATGAGCTGTTCGATCGTTGGCAAGAACCTTTGCAAATTCGAGAGCAGATATGCACTATCTGGACTGAGCTTAAAAGTGAGGAAGACGCGTGAATCAATTGAAGGGTACGGTCGTGTCCGTTCATACCGGTGCGAGCGGTCAATTCGGCAAGAATGAGCAACCTTCGATTATGGTCGAGGTAGAGGGTATTGCTGGTGATCGTCACGGTTCATCTAAGCGAGCCGCTTGGGCCGTTACCGACAAGCAGCCGGAAGGAACTGTGCGCCGCAATGAGAGGATTTGGTCTGCAATTTCGGTTGAAGAGCTGATGCAAATTACTGAGGACATGGACCTTGCTGAGCCACTAACCGCGGCAACAATTGGTGCCAATTTTTGTTTCGAGGGGATACCTGAGTTTTCCAGATTGCCGCGAGGCACTACGTTTCGATTTCCGTCTGGGGCGGAGCTTCAGGTCGAAAACTTCAATCCGCCGTGTCTCGGCATGGGTAAGAAGCTTGCTGAATTGATGCAGACACGATCGGGCAAGCAACTTGAGAATACGGCTTTCTCAAAGGCGTCGAAGCTGAGTCGTGGTCTTGTCGGCGTGGTTGAGGTTGCTGGGGAAGTAAGAAGCGGCGATACGGTAGACATTATCGTCTATGAACACCCGTCGTGGTTGGCGCGAACGGAATTGCCCTAGTTCAGAGAGTCGTAAACCAGTTTGTTGCCGAATAGTGCCACACTGCTTTTGTGTGTGATATTTCCAGTGGCTTGAGATTAAGCAAATTCTTACCGAAAAATATCAAATCGACGAGATTCCCAATCTTGATCGATCTGGTTGAGCGATTTTGATCATCCACGAAAGCTGTCGGTGGTTGTTGACGCACGGGGCCTGAGTATATCAAAAGCATGGCCGGGCTCATCTAATTGACGGTTTGACTAGCGGTTGATGGAAAATACGCTTTCAATGGTCTCTTTTAAGCGCGCTGGATTGTCAACGATTGAGACGGCACCTGCGTCTGTAAGTTCTTCGATCGATCCATAGCCGTATGATACGCCTATCGGTTGCATGTTATTTGCGATCGCGCCGATGAGATCATACTTCCTATCTCCAATCATCACGCGATCGAAGGCGCCCGGAATTTCTTCGATTGCGTATCGCAATAAAGTGATTTTGTTTGCGTGAGTACCGTCAAATTCACTGCCAAATACTCTCTCGAAATACGGTCTCATTTCGAAATGATCAATGATCCGTTGCGCCATGATCCTGGGCTTGCTGGTTGCGACGAACAATGTGTAACCAGCATCAGCAATGGAGGCCAGCGCCTCATGAATTCCGTCATAGGGTTTATTTTCGAGCCAACCGATTTCATTAAATCGTTCGCGATACAGATGAATCGCTTTTAACGTAAGCTCTTCGCCGACCATTTTTGGAAATGTGTCGTATAAAGGTGGGCCGATACAAAACTGCAAATACTCGTCGGATGGACGTGGGAGTCCGAGTTTATCGACGGCGTAAAGAATGCACTTACTAATGCCTTCGAACGAATCGGTTAGCGTACCGTCGAGGTCGAAGTAGACGTGGGATGGCATCGGGATAGCATATCAGTATGGTTAGTATTTGAGCGTTTTTTTTGGACTAGTTTTCGACAAAGAAAGTAGGGTAGTTGGTTGACATTGAGCCACTAGTGGCAGGCGGCTTTGTCCTCCATAGCATATGATCAGAACGTTGTTTCTTGCATAATGAGACTCGCAATCTTAAGAATCTAAATGATGACTGATCCATTCCTCGAAAATACCGTTTCGCAAACTTGGACACAATCGCTCAAGCCTCCCGAGGCGTTGCCGGCTGCGGCTGACGTCGTCATCATCGGTGGTGGCATCGTTGGCGTATCCACGGCCTGGTTTCTCGCCAAAAAAGGTATTGATGTAGTGCTTTGCGAGAAGGGCCATATCGCGGGGGAGCAATCAGGACGGAATTGGGGTTGGGTACGTGTGCAGGGCAGGGATAGCAGAGAAATTCCCATGGTCCTCGAGAGTATGCGCATCTGGGAAGGTCTTAAGGAAGAAATTGGCGAGGATGTCGGATTTGCGCGCGGCGGTTGTTTTTGGACAGCGAATTCTGAAAAAGAATTGCAGGAACAAGAAGACTGGTTGGGCATAGCCAAAGAATACGATATTGGCACGCGTCTGATAGGGTCTAAGGAATTGCAGCAACTCGTACATAGCTCAGCACTGGGTTGGGCTGGCGCGATGTACACAGAAAGTGACGGCCGTGCAGAGCCGCACCTAGCGACACCTGCAATTGCAAGAGCTGCCGTGCAGCATGGTGCGAAAGTTTTAACGGCTTGTGCGGTGCGAGGGATCGAAACGTCAGGCGGCGCTGTGTCCGCGGTTGTTACTGAAAGCGGCACGATAAAAACGTCGACAGTTTTATGTGCCGCTGGTGCCTGGACGTCAATGTTTTGCCGCTCTTTGGACATCAACGTGCCGCAACTCAAGATACGAGGAACCGTAGCAAGAACAGCACCGGCAGAGAACGTTCTAGATGGTGCGATGTTTGGTGATAGTTTGGGAATTCGCCGCCGTCAGGATGGCGGATACACAGTCGCGTCTGGGGCGGTGTCCGAACATCCGATAACACCGTCTTCTTTCCGCTATTTCAAAAAATTTGTGCCGGCCATGTTGATGGATTTTGGGCATCTACGGCTTTCTTTTGGACAAGAGTTTGTCGACGAATGGAACACACCCCGAACCTGGTCGCTTGATAAAGCATCACCTTTCGAGGAGACGCGAGTGCTTAATCCGTCCCCAACACCTCGCGTACTTAAAGCCATTCGACGAAGTCTGGATACAATGTTCCCGCAACTGGCAGCGACGCCGTTCGTAGAAGCCTGGGCTGGCATGATCGAAGCGACGCCGGACGTCGTTCCCGTGATCGACTCCATCGGCAATCTGCCAGGCTTTCACATAGCGACCGGATTCAGCGGTCACGGTTTTGGTATCGGACCTGGGGCAGGTAAGGTTATCGCTGGTATGTTGAGCGGTTCTGATTCAGGCATCGACATTTCCGAATTCAGGCTGAGCCGATTTTTTGACGGTAGCCCGATAAAACCCCAGTCATCTATATGAGTGATGTGACCAACCATCCTGATAGTTCTTATGCCGCGGCAGCCATTGGCATTCGCGTTTCCGTCGTCTGCCCACAAGCTGTTGCTACTCGTCTTGCAAGACGATTCGGGGGCAACTGAAGGGGACTTTGGTGGTAATGAGATCGACGGGATTCTGCAAGCTGACGACGTTGCGAATATCATCGTGGAGCAGGCCCTCGAAGGACGCTTCATAAGCCTAACGCACCCGCAGGTAACGACTTACATACAACGCAAAGCTGGTGACTACGATCGTTGGATCAGCGGTATGCGAAAATTCAGGCGCTCGCTTGCCAAATGATGGCTGAGCGCTGTCCCGACCGGCAGTAAGCTAGCACTGGTCCATCACATTCGTCGATGATGCGAAGTTGCTCCTGAATAGCCTCGTGTGCTATCGGCATGCCGGAGACGGGAATGTGGTGGAACGATATTCCGACTCTTATGCATTCTATAGAAATAGCATCAACTGTAGGTTGACCGAGCTCTTCATGGTCCGGGCGATTACAGATCACCGCACGGAAACCAGCCGCCGCGATCTCGTCAAGATCGTCAGGGAAAATCTGTGGTGCCACGGCGTAATTATCTGCAATTCTTGAAATATTCATTTTCGAATTCCGCTAAAAGGTGAGTCCAAGTGCGGCAGGTGCTGAGCGAACGAGTATGTAGATACCCATGATGATTAGAGAATAGCCGGACCAGACCCTGAGTTTATCTCACTCTATGCGTTTTGCTAGATAGCTGCCTGCAAAACTGCCCGCGATTCTGAGCCTGATGACAATAATCAGGAGATCGACGCCCCGCCTCTGTGTTGATCTAGGTACAGCGAATGGATAGGTCTTCGAGTGCTAACCGATTATGCCAACGTAACCTTTTGATTTTATTGACAAGAAAGTGTTCCTTACGCTTTAAACCGTGTTGGACCGCCACGCCCGTTCTCTTGTGAGACTAACAGTGTGAAATTTTAATAGTCACAAAGTATTATAGCGTACGATTTCCGATCTCCTATCAATGAAGGGCCATTCCTTGTCAGACGAAAATAACAGAATCATCGGCGGATTAAGTATTAATCCGATATTTGCGGATTTCGTGGAGACAGAGCTCCTTCCTGCGATCGGATTTGAACATGCGATGTTCTGGAGTGGCGTCGAGTCGATCATTAACGACCTCACTCCCAAAAATCATGAGCTATTAAAAATTCGCGATGAGCTTCAGGATAAGATCGACGACTGGCACAAGGCTCGGCAAGGAAGCGACTGGGATCACGACGAATATGTCGCGTTCCTGAAGAATATCTCGTACCTCGAGCCAAGCGACACATTCGTGAAGATCGAAACCGCGAATGTAGATGCAGAGCTCGCTAGTGTCGCCGGCCCACAGCTTGTCGTACCCGTGAGCAACGCTCGCTTCGCAATCAATGCAGCCAACGCACGCTGGGGCAGTCTTTACGATGCTCTGTATGGCACGGATGTTATTGCCAAAGATGAGGGCAGGGAGAGTACCGGCGCTTACAGTGCTCGCCGCGGCGCAGCGGTCATACGTTATGCAACGGAGTTTCTTGACAGGACTCTTCCGCTCGTCGGTGCGAGTCATGGCGATGTGAATGCTTACGGAATAGACCGTGGCGAAGACGGTGTACGCTTCGTTGCATCTCATGCGAATGGTGAGACACTGAACCTCAAGTCGCCCGAGCAATTTGTCGGGTTCAAAGAAAGTGAATCTCGCATGCAGTTCTTGTTTCGCAACAACGGTCTGCATATCGAATTACTGATAAATCCCGATCATCCGATCGGGAAGGATGCTACCGCAAACCTTGCTGACGTGGTTCTCGAATCGGCACTAACCGTTATTCAAGACTGCGAAGATTCAGTAACTGCCGTTGATGCCGCTGACAAGGTGAGCGTGTATCGCAATTGGCTGGGACTGATGCGCGGTGATCTGACCGCGAGTTTCATGAAAGGCGGCAAAGAGGTGACCCGAACTCTTGCAAAAGATCGGGTGTACACCTCGATCAACAACGAAGAATTAGTCCTGTCCGGGCGAAGTCTGCTGTTGATTAGAAATGTTGGTCACCTGATGTCAAATGACGCGATTCTCGACGCTGCCGGCGACGAAGTGTTCGAAGGCATCCTAGATGCAATTGTCACCGTGGCCTCTGCACTCACCGATCGCCGTCGTGACGGACTGCAACCGAACAGTCGTACAGGCAGTATCTATATTGTGAAGCCGAAGATGCACGGTCCAGCAGAAGTTGCGTATACAGACACACTCTTTGGCCGCGTTGAGCAATTATTTGATTTGGAGGAAAACACGATCAAGGTCGGCATCATGGATGAGGAACGTCGTACCACCGTTAATTTACCCCTCTGCATAAAGGCAGCGAAAGGCAGAGTTGTTTTTATTAATACCGGTTTTCTGGATCGTACCGGTGACGAAATTCACACCAGCATGCAGGCCGGAATGGTGCTACCCAAAGAAGCCATAAAAGAGCAGGCGTGGGTTCACACCTATGAGGACTGGAACGTCGATGTGGGCATCCGTTGTGGGTTGCCAGGTTTGGCGCAGATCGGAAAAGGGATGTGGCCGAAGCCAGATGAAATGCTTCAGATGGTCGAGACGAAGCAGGCGCATCCTGAAGCTGGAGCGAGCTGCGCTTGGGTGCCATCACCTACAGCCGCCACCCTGCACGCGATGCATTATCACGCGGTTGACGTGCAGGCAGTTCAGAAGGAGCTTGCCAGCCGGACGTTGGCCAGTCTTGATAAAATCTTGACACCACCGCTTGGCGATGTCTCCACCCTGTCGGCAGACGAAATCCAGAGAGAGATTGAGAACAATGCACAGGGGATTCTCGGATACGTGGTGCGCTGGATTGATCAGGGAGTCGGTTGCTCGAAAGTACCGGACATTACTAACGTTGGCCTAATGGAAGATCGTGCGACTTTGCGGATATCCAGTCAGCATATCGCGAATTGGTTGCTACACGGTGTGACGAGCAAAGAGCAGGTGCTATCGATCTTCAAACGGATGGCGGAAGTCGTCGACAATCAGAATGATAGTGATGCATCATACAAGCGTATGAGTGAAGACACTGATAGTAGCATCGCTTTCCAAGCCGCCTGTGCTTTGGTGCTGGAAGGTTGCAACCAACCAAACGGTTACACTGAACCCCTCTTGCACCAGTATCGCCGGAAAAAGAAAGCGGAGCTTGCCCGTTAATTTTTTGACGTGATTTTTTCGCGAACGGTTTTCCTATTCATCATTCTGATACCGATCGGATCCTGGGCCAACGAAGGCCTGACGATCGCTGTTGCCAGTAATTTTCAGCGGACTGCCGCGAAGCTTGCAGCCGAATTCACTTCAGTTACGCAGACTCCAATAAGGATTAGTGCTGCCTCGACTGGCAATTTGTATAACCAGATCATCAACGGTGCACCCTACGATATTTTCCTCGCTGCAGATGTCGAGCGACCAAAGAGGCTGGAAGACAATGAATTCACTGTTGTTGGCTCCAGAATGACGTACGCAACTGGAGCATTGGTGTTGTGGTCCTCGGATAGCTCCTTTGAAGACGGCGGATGCGCTGCCGCTATCAAGGGCGGCTCGTATAGAAAGCTCGCAATAGCAAATCCTGAAATCGCGCCGTATGGCCTGGCTGCGAAGGAGTATCTGCAGGCGATCGGGAGTTGGCGTGACGCTTCGAGCCGAATGGTATTTGGTGAAAATATCTCGCAGACACTGCTATTCGCAGTTACCGGTAATGTGACATTCGCATTGGTCGCTCGCGCTCAGGTAGTCGCCGGCTTGCCGGTTGATGCGACGTGCACGTGGAACGTACCGTCGAGTATGCACAGTGACATTGAACAACAAGGCGTTCTATTGACTCACTCAAAGAATCTGGAGTCAGCATGGCGCTTCATGCGTTTTCTACGTGAACCAAGAGCGATTAAAATAATCGAAAGCAGCGGTTACACGGTTACCAAATAATGGACATTGGCCCCCTTTGGTTATCCCTGCAGTTGGCGTTTGTAACGACCGTGCTGCTGATTCTGCTGGGCGCACCGTTGGCGTGGTGGTTATCACAAAGTCGATCTCGTTGGCAGCCCGTCGTTCAGGCGATCGTCGCGATGCCTATCGTATTACCGCCAACGGTATTGGGTTTCTACCTGTTGATAGTGCTAGGTCCAGAAGGCGCGATTGGCAGTTGGTGGGTGCGGCTCACCGGTGATACTTTAACGTTCTCATTTACTGGGCTCGTGATTGCATCTTGCATATATAGCCTGCCTTTCGCCGTACAGCCGATGCAGAATGCGTTCGAGTCATTGTCCCGCAGCAAGCTTGAGGCGGCGTGGACTCTTGGCGCATCAAAGTTGGACGCATTTTTTTCTGTCACTGTACCGCTGTCGTTACGTGGATTCGTTAGTGCCATCGTTCTCGCGTTCGCGCACACGCTGGGTGAGTTTGGTGTGGTTCTGATGATTGGTGGCAATATTCCAGGCGAGTCGCGAGTCGTCTCGATCGCGATTTATGAGCACGTCGAGACACTCAACTTCGCCGCGGCACATCGACTATCCCTGGCGCTGATCCTTTTCGCGTTCGTTATTCTGTTCGGTATGTTTCTGGTCAATCGCCGGTGGCAGTCACGATGAATCACATCGAGCTGCATTACTCGCTGCGAAAAGGTGATTTCAAGCTGGAGGTGGATACCAGGATTCCTGCTGCAGGTATCACTGGCGTGTTCGGTGAGTCCGGCTCCGGGAAGACCACCTTGTTGCGCTGTATCGCCGGACTTGAGGCGTCGACTGATGGCGACTTGCGTCCAGTGCACAAACGCCGTATTGGTTATGTTTTTCAAGAGTCGCAGCTATTCCCGCACCTGACGGTGCAGAAGAATCTGGAGTATGGGCGGCGCAGAAATCCAGATACTCACCGGTCTATCGCTGAGTTTGCGAGCATGCTCGAAGTTGATCGGCTACTCGATCGCTCAGTAAGTGATTTGTCGGGCGGCGAAGCACAGCGTGTTTGCATTGCTCGGGTACTGTGTCAGGAACCGCAGTTGATACTCATGGATGAGCCGCTGTCTGCACTCGATGCACGACGCCGTAGCAATATGCTTCCATATCTTGATCGATTGCATGCCGAAACGTCAGTGCCAATTATTTATGTGAGTCATAATATCGACGAAATTTGTCGATTGAGTGACCATCTCGTTCTGCTCGACAATGGCAAGATCGTTGTGGAAGGTGGCTTGCAAGAGACCCTGGTGAGAATCGACCTGCCGCAACTCAGCGGCCAGAATGCCGGAGCGGTTCTCGAGGCCAAACAGTCACGCTACGACGCAGAGTTCGACCTTTCGCTGTTCGAGTTCTCGGGTGGCGAGTTGTGGGTGCCGGGTCGCCAGGGTATGGCGACAGCTCGGCTGAGGATTAGCGCAGGGGACATCAGTTTGAGTCGTGCCCCAGCGGAGTCGAGTACGATCCTCAATATACTTCCCGCCGTCATTGAAGGAATGGCTGCAGAGACTGCGTCTACTCAACTGGTGCGGGTGAGGTTAGGAGCTAGCTTCCTCGTTGCGCGCATTACCCGACGATCATTGTACGAACTAAAATTACAGGTCGGCGACAATGTCTTTGCGCAAATAAAATCAGTGACTGTTCGTTACTGAAACGAGACTTAAGAGCGACTCTTCGGTGATTTCATTTGGTAGTCGTTCAGACATGGCCTCTTCCAGGGAAATCCTCATGTGCCGATCATGAAAAAAATGGTCACGTATAAACCTTGCAAGGAAATGATATCCAATATTTCCCTTAAATCCGTAACGACCTAGACTTTCCGGTGTAAGATGTTCGCCGCAGATTTGAGCGGTGGAGCATTGATGGCGAATACGGACAAGGTTGTAGGAATTATCGGCGGGATGGGTCCGGAGGCGACGGTGGACTTCATGTCTCGCGTCCTATTGGCAACGCCAGCAGTTAAGGATCAGGATCATGTCCGTATGATCGTCGAAAACAACCCTCGAATTCCAAGCAGACAAGCTGCGATGAAAGGCGAGGGCGAGGATCCAGGCGCAGCAATTGCCGCAATCGCGGCTCGTCTGGAGATGGCCGGTGCAGATTTCTTAGTAATGCCCTGCAACCTGGCACATGCGTGGCGAAGTGATATCGAATCCGCTGTCAGTATTCCGTTTATCAGCATTGTTGATCAGTCAGTTCAGTCCGCGCTCCGCCGAAGTGATGATGGTAGTGCTGTCGGCCTCATGACGACGCCTGGCTGTTTCACCGCAGGGCTCTACCAACGAGCTTTAGCAGAGACAGACAGACCAGTGATTTTGCAAACGCCTAATGAACTATCGGCTACGATGCCGCTGGTCGAAAGAATTAAAGGTGGTGACAAGTCGCGCGCGGTAACGACGGGCTTGCGACGCTTGGCCGATGAGCTTATCAACCGCGGCGCGAAGGTCCTGATCGCTGCCTGCACAGAATTCCCACTTGTCCTCGACGAATCGATGTTTTCTGTCACCTTCATTTCATCGACCGATGTACTCGCAAAGAAAACGGTATCGTTGGCACTTAGCGGCAACCCCTCTTAGAAATCATTAGGAAAAAGATATGAATCTATCCGACTTTCCGCGAGTGCGCCTCGCGCACCTTCCGACGCCGCTGGAGCATATGCCACGCTTGAGCGAACATCTTGGCGGTCCGGAAATATTCGTGAAACGTGATGACTGCACAGGCCTCGCAACGGGTGGTAACAAGACTCGGAAGCTTGAGTTCTCAATGGGTGAGGCAGTCAAGCAAGGCGCGGATACGATCATTACCGTTGGAGCGATCCAATCGAACCATGTCCGCCAAGCAGCAGCCGCCGCATGTAAACTTGGTATGGCCTGCGAAGTGCTTCTCGAAAGTCGCGTGAGTGATCCGAGCGAAATTTATTCGAGGTCCGGCAACGTTTTTCTTGATCGAATCTTCGGTGCAAATCTACGGCAATTTGATGCCGGTACCGATTTTAATGCGGCGATGAAGTCAGTCGCCGATGAGGTGAGGAGCGCTGGCGGTACGCCGTATATCATCCCGGGTGGCGCATCGAATGCTGTAGGAGCATTAGGCTATGTCGACTGCGGCGTTGAAATGTTGGGCCAGTTTAAAGAGCAGAACCTCACAATCGATCATCTCGTTTCAGCTACAGGCAGTGCAGGCACGCATGCGGGCCTTGCCGTTGGACTCCGGGCGAGCGGCAATGACTTACCGATTCTTGGTATTGGAGTAAATGCGCCGCAGGATGTACAGGAAGAGCGCGTTTACAAATTGGCAGTTGAGACAGCGGAGCTTGTCGGTGCAAAGGATTGTGTTGCTCGCGAGGACATTATCGCTGACTGCAACTACATCGGTTCGGGCTATGGGGTACCGACAGAGTCGATGAATGAGGCGATTCTGATGCTGGCTCGTTTCGAGGGTTTACTATTCGATCCCGTGTATAGCGGTAAGGCATTGGCGGGTATGATCGACCACGTTCGTCAGGGTCGGTTCACCAAGGGGCAGAATATCGTATTTCTGCATACGGGCGGCTCGGCGGGACTGTTCGCGTACTCAGACACCTTATCAACGTAAGGGCTGATAGCAACGCTCTCCTAACTTGCCGAATTCAAACTCCAGTCGTAGGTGCGAAATACGAGTTTGTATTCCTGCGCTTTAGCTAAAGTTGTTGATAATTCTGCCGCAGAAAGTTCGGAAATGTAGGCGATAAGTCCGCTTCCAATGAAATCTTCGTCAAGTCAAACGTCGTTGGCGTAATCGCGTTATCCTGCAGGTATTGACACAAGCAAGGACGACGCGTTGTTTTTGATTCGAGATTTTGACGAAGCTCGGCATTTGACCGGGGTGCGAGCGTGCCTGATTGAGTTACAGGATTTTGAACGCTCGTTAGATCCTCGAATGCCGTCGGGCGTCGAGATAGTTGATGACTACATTCCAAAAATGCTGAAACGCTGTGTTGAGTGCAATGGAATAGTGCTGGTGGCAGAGTCGAATGAGAAGGTCGCTGGCTTCGCTACGACTCTCATCAAAGTCAGAAGTGAAGAACTTGAGGACGCCAACATTGAGTACGGTCTGATCTCTGATCTGATTGTTTCAAGTCAATTTAGAAAGCGGGGACTTGGGAAGGTGTTATTACAGGCCGCAGAGTCATACGCTGAGTGCAATGGAGTGAGGTGGTTGAGAATTTCGGTTCTCGCTGAAAATAATGTCGCAGATAATCTGTATGACTCCATGGGGTTCAAAAAGCTGTTCGTTGAGCGCGAAAAAGAACTTGCCGGGCCATGGTGAGTGTCTCTCACCCTCCCTCCAATGTAGGTTGGCAGGTATGGGTTTCTTGATTAGTATCTAATCTGGGGGGGGTTAGCATGTGCTCAATGATTTCAATAAAAAAATTGACCAAGACCTACGCGGGCGGCTTCGAGGCGTTGAAAGACGTCAGTCTCGAGATTGATCAGGGTGAAATTTTTGCTCTACTGGGACCAAATGGCGCCGGCAAAACGACTCTGATCAACGTCGTCTGCGGCATTGTGAACGCAAGTTCCGGTGAAGTGCTCGTCGATGGGAGTGATATTGTTAGCGATTATCGCTTAACCCGGTCAAAGATCGGCCTCGTTCCGCAGGAACTTCCATCTGAGTCATTTGAGACGGTCTGGAATACCTGTTGCTTTAGCCGCGGTTTATTTGGCAGACCTGCCGACTCGAAGCATCTTGAGAGGGTATTGAAGTCACTGTCTTTATGGGACAAGAAAGATACTGTCAGCATGCAGTTATCGGGCGGTATGAAGCGCCGCGTGCTGATTGCCAAGGCCTTAGCTCACGAACCCGAAATATTGTTTCTCGATGAGCCAACAGCAGGCGTCGATGTGGAGCTGCGGCAGGATATGTGGAACGTGGTCACCAGCCTCCGCGATCAGGGCGTAACTGTCATTCTTACTACTCACTACATCGAGGAGGCGGAGCAATTGGCCGACCGAGTCGGCGTGATCAACCATGGTGAGATCATTCTCGTAGAGGAAAAAGCGAAGTTGATGCGCGACATGGGAAAGAAGCAATTAGTTTTGCATTTGCAGAAGCCATTGGCGGACATCCCTTCGCAGCTTTCCAGTTACGATCTGGGCCTGAGCAAAGATCAGCGTGATCTGACGTATACCTATGACACTAAGCGGCAAAGTACTGGCATTACTGCGTTGCTGAGCGATCTGCGTACAGTGGGCATTTACTTTAATGACTTGCAAACATCACAGAGTTCGCTTGAAGATATTTTCGTCGACTTAGTGAACGAGGGCCGATGAACTATTACGCAATTAAAGCGATTTATCGCTACGAAATGGCACGAATGTTTCGGACTGCCGTGCAAAGCATTATTGCACCAGTGCTATCCACGTCTCTTTACTTTGTGATATTCGGGTCAGCAATAGGCTCGCGCATTACCGAAATCGACGGTATAAGCTACGGAGCATTTATTGCGCCTGGCCTCGTCATGTTGTCGATCATGACAGAGAGTATTTCAAACTCGTCATTCGCTATTTACTTCCCAAAGTTTACGGGCACTATCTTCGAGGTGCTTTCTGCGCCGGTATCCTACGGCGAGGTGCTATTAGGGTACGTTGGTGCAGCAGCAACGAAATCTGTGATCATCGGAAGTATTATTCTCGCGACCGCAAGCTTATTTGTTGATATTGAGATCGCACACCCGCTGTTCATGATCGCCTTTTTATTGCTGATCTGCGTATCATTTTGTCTGTTTGGCTTCATTCTTGGCCTTTGGGCTACCGGCTGGGAAAAGCTCACTATCGTACCGACGCTGATCATCATGCCGCTCACCTTTCTTGGCGGAACGTTTTATTCGATCAGCATGTTGCCGCCGGTGTGGCAGACGATCAGTCTATTCAACCCAGTCGTCTATCTCATTAGTGGTTTTCGCTGGACCTTCTATGATAATGCGGATGTTGGTATCGGGCTGAGTCTGGGAGTTACGGTGGGTTTTCTGATTGTCTGTTTACTCACGGTTCGTTGGATTTTCAAAACAGGCTACCGATTGCGAAGCTGATGTTGGTCTGCCACAAGCTTAAATATCCATAAAGGTCTTTCATGTCGCGAATAATAATGATGCTATCCCTTATTTTTGTCGGGGAGACTGTTTTCAGTCTGCCGTTTAATGTACCCCTATTTTTTCGACCTACAGTGCTGGAAGTATTCGGCGTCAGCAATACGCAACTCGGGGATATGTTTGCTGTTTATGGCGTTACAGCAATGCTCGCCTATTTCCCAGGCGGCGCACTCGCGGACTATTTTTCGGCGCGCACTCTGATAGTGACGTCACTATTCCTTACCGCCATCGGTGGGCTCTATATGGCGACGTTTCCAGGCGTTACTGAAATGCGGTTTCTCTATGGATACTGGGGCGTCACGACGGTATTCCTTTTTTGGGGTGCCTTTATCAAAGCAACCCGTGAGTGGGGCGGTGATCGCTCGCAAGGATTGGCGTTTGGGTTGGTGGAAGGAGGTAGGGGCGTGGTCGCTGCATCTGCCGCGTCGATCGGGGTGTTTATTTTGGCAGTTTATATGCCCGAAGATGCTCGATTTGCAACTCCTTTGGAGCGCGAAAGCGGGCTTCGAATGGTGGTCTGGTACTACACGCTGCTAGTGTTCTTAACCGCCGTCTTCGCCTGGTTCGCAATTCCGGCCATGAAGACGGTACGTGAGGTTACTTTCAATCCAATAAAAAAAATGTCAGTCGTCTTGAGCCGACCTATTATCTGGGCACAGGCTGCTATCATCGTTTCTGCTTATTGCATGTATAAGGGCCTCGGTAACTACTCGTTGTATGCTGTACAGGTTTTGGGAATGGATGAGGTTGAGGGCGCCAGACTTGCTTCCTACGGCGCGTGGACCCGGCCAGTAGCAGCGCTTATTGCTGGGTTGATCGCAGATCGATTCACCGCGATCCGCTCAATTGTAGTGATGTTTGGAATTCTCTGCATATCGTATGGATTGTGGTCACTTGCGGTGCCAAGCGATTCGGGTAATTTTATAATTTATGCCAACTTTTTTACGACTTACGCTGCCGTCTATGCGTTGCGGGCTGTGTACTTTGCGTTACTTGAAGAAAATCACACTCCGATGCATTTAACCGGCGTAGCCGTCGGTTTGGTTTCGGTTGTTGGTTACACCCCTGACGTATTTTTTGCGCCAATCACAGGTCGTATACTGGATGCGAATCCTGGGCTTGTTGGTTTCCAACATTACTTCTTGTTAAATTCTATAATTGCAGCACTGGGGGTCATCGCCGCAGTCAGTCTGATCCTGCTGAAGTGTGGCGATGCGGCTCACTGGAAAGATACGATCGCGGAAGCGAAATAAATCGATGTCCATTTAGGTTTGACAGACAATGACGGTAATCGTTTATCTGGGGGGTGAGTCACCGCCTGATGAGTTGCATCTCAAGACGTTGATGTGAACCAAATCGAACATCGGTGTGAAACAGCTGTCTGACTGGCGTACGCTACTCTGGTGCGGGAAACATCTGGGAGCAATAATGAAGAAAATTGTACTAATAACAGCGTTGCTAGTGACGGCCTCGGCCTCTCACGCAGCCAATATTGTTAAGGAATTCCGCGGATCAGACAGTACGACGACAGCGATGTTTACGGTCGAAGCACCGTGGCTGCTCGATTGGCGTTTGGACGGCGACTACGATGCACTCATCGCGCTGGACATCACACTGATTGAGGCGAGTACGGGCCGACACGTTGGCCGTGTTTTACACACCAAGCACAAAGGCAATGGTTTGAAGCTTTTCGATCATGCAGGTCGTTATCAATTACGGGTCAGTTCAACGTTGGCCCGATGGATCCTGAAAGTGAAGCAAATTCAACCTGAAGAAAAAGAGCTGTATATACCAAAGAAGTCTCAACTGAAAAAAGACACTCCCTTTAGGTGAGAAAGCTCGTCTACAGCGATAAGCATGCGAGCTGCATAGTGTTGTGCGATTATCAAGCGCGTGAATGATCTGACTGACAAGAAGAGTAGCGCTCTGGTGAGTTTTGCGGCGGTCATCGTCGTAATCTACGGAATGCAAATGGCCAAGGTATTGCTCGTGCCATTTCTTATCGCGGCCTTTCTTGCTCTCATCACTGTTCGGCCGATGCTCTGGTTGCAGCAACGACGAATCCCCAGTTTCCTGGCCGCGCTGATCATCGTGTTTTCGATGATGTTGTTACTCGCTATCGTCGGCGCGATCCTCGGAAATTCGATAGGCGATTTCACTGCTGCGCTGCCCGGATATCAGGAAAGACTCGATGTCATTAAGGATGGCGTTATCGATTTCGCCATCAGGCATTTCAATTTTGACGAATCGATAGAAAACGTCGGCGACATGATTGACCCAGGCTGGGCCATGGGTCTTGTCGCGTCGATTCTGAATAGCCTAAAGGACGTTCTGACAAATGCGTTTCTGATCATCTTTACGATGATTTTTATGCTCCTCGAAGTGTCGAGTGTTGGTACAAAGTTCGAAGCCGCTTTCGGTCGCAGCGCGGAGTCGATGCAAGGGCCAAGAGTGTTCTTGCAAAACCTTGGTCGCTACCTAGGTATCAAGACGATCGTCAGTACCGCGACCGGTACTTGCGCTGGCGTTCTTACCTGGTCACTTGGTCTGGACTTCCCGCTGCTTTGGGCGATGCTAGCCTTTCTTTTGAATTATGTGCCGACTATTGGGTCAATAATCGCTGCCGTACCGGCGGTCTTGCTGGCACTCGTTCAATTAGGGCCTGGCGCTGCCGGTGCAACTGCGATGGGCTTTGCTGCAATTAATGTCGTATTCGGCAATGTCATCGAACCGCGTTTGATGGGTTACGGCGTCGGAATCTCGCCGTTGGTCGTTTTCATCGGTTTGGTTTTCTGGGGTTGGGTCTTCGGTCCGGTCGGTATGTTGCTGTCGGTACCGTTAACGATGACCCTCAAGCTGGGGCTAGAAAGCGATGCGCGCACTCGATGGGTCGCGATTCTGATTGGCTCAGAACGAGATGCCCAATATGCACTGCAAAACCACAACACCGCCGAAGACTAATTATTCAAGCAGCATCCAGATCGTGGGATTTATTATCGATAGAGCCCACCGCCGCGGCCGGCTATGATTACTTCAACATTACCCCGGAGTTGGATGCTTAGCGCCGTTATCTGTCTGTGGTCTTCCGGCGCGTCCTCCCAGACCAGATCGCGAGCGTGAATACCGGGATGGGCCCCTACGGCCCCTACACGCCAGGCAGTATTTACCCAGCGTAGGTTATAGCGACCACAATCGCTAACTAGTGGCAAATAGTTTTGTTTTTCGGCCAATGATGAAATCGTCAGCTACAATGGTGCTGCGCGAATGTCTTTTTTGGAGGCTAGCATTTGAGTATTTTACGGTACACGGTACCTAACAGTTTTACGGCACTGAGTTTATTGCTTGGTGTCGCATCCATTGTCACGACGCAATTAGGTGACCTCGAACTCGCGGCCTGGATCATAGTCTGGTGTGGCCTGCTCGACGTATTGGACGGCGTATCGGCAAGATTGCTCAAAGCGACCTCGAATTTTGGGGCCGAATTTGACTCCATGGCCGACCTGGTTTCTTTTGGTGTCGCTCCGGCAGTTCTGGTGCTGAACGCGGGACTGCAGATCGCTGGAATTGAGTATGGCTCCAATTCTTTTTGGTTGCTATTGGTTGCAGTCGCCGTTTTTGTACTGGCCGGCGCAATGCGCCTTGCGCGCTTCAATCTGACGTCAGAGGAAATATCCAAGGGCTGGTTTGCCGGCGTTCCGATTACCGCGTCCGGCGGCGGCCTGCTTTCCTCCATCGTTCTGGTTTTAATTCACCATGAAGAAATCGCTTTCTCCTTGCCACTGCACCTGTATTTCCCGGTAATGATGTTTGTTCTAGCGATCCTGATGGTTTCGAGTATTCGTTTTCCGAAAGCCGTCCGACGGGAAAATAACTTCATTAACGTTTTTCAGATCGTAGCGATCTTTGGAATTTACTACTGCGGAATTACACGCACGTATCCCGAGTATCTGCTTGGCATGGGATTATTCTTGATGATCGTAGGGATCATCGCAGGTCGAATAACTCGCGATAGGTAATGCCGAACAGCTTTTTCACTAAGCAGACGAAAACATGTCAACGACCATTATCGTACTCATCGTATATCTGATTATTCTCGCAGGGCTGGCCATTTGGAGTCGTCGCGAGACGCACACGCTGGCCGGATATTATCTGGCGGGCAAGAAGCTGCCGTACTGGGTAGTGGCGTTTAGCACTAACGCGACCGGTGAGAGCGGCTGGTTACTGCTCGGTTTATCGGGCATGGGATACGCGGTCGGTGTACAAGCTTATTGGGTCGTTGTTGGTGAAGTTCTTGGCATCGCTGCGGCGTGGTGGGTTGTCGCGAGGCGACTAAAGCAGTTTGGTGACGAAGCCGATGCGATAACGGTACCCGACGTTTTGGCTGCGAAGTTCCAGGATAAGTGGCACCTGATACGCGGAATCGCCGTCGTGATTATTCTTGTAATGGTCACCGCTTATGTCACGGCACAAATGGTCGCGACGGGTAAGGCGTTCAGCAGCTTCCTCGGAATGGAGTACGCGACTGGGGTCATTCTGGGGTCAATATTTATCATCGGTTACACATTCGTCGGCGGATACAAGGCGGTGTCTTACACTGATGTCGTACAGGGTGTACTCATGCTGCTGGGCCTTATTGCTGTGCCTGTGGCGGCGATTTATGCATCCGGCGGTTGGGGGGAAGTGCAAAGCAATCTTGCATTGCAGGACCCATCGCTCGTCAATATGTTTGCTGTTTCAGATGGTGGTAAACCGGTGTTGATCGCTATCGTGAGCTTCCTCGCGATTGGTTTGCCGTTCCTCGGCGTGCCGCAGCTACTAGTACGCTTTATGTCGGCGCGCGACGATGGTGAGATAAAAAAGGCCAGGGTCGCTTCCTTGTCAATGGCGCTGATTTTCACTTTTGGTGCTGTGACAGCCGGGGTAGCGGGCCGCGCTTTGTTCCCGGGCCTTGAGGACTCGGAGACCATATTCCCTGTGTTGTCGAATAATCTTTTCCCTGAGGTTATTTCGGGCATGCTACTGGTGGTCGTTTTGTCGGCGATTATGTCGACAGTCGACTCATTGCTGTTGCTTGCCTCGTCATCGGTTGTTCGGGATACATATCAAAAGATTATGGGATCGACGAAGAACGAGGAGACGCTGTCGACTTATGGCAAATATGTAACGCTTATCATCGGGGCGGTCGCCATTATGCTTGGCATTCAGGAGCCGCGCGTCATATTCGATTTTGTTCTGGCGTCCTGGTCTGGCCTTGGGTCCGCCTTCGGTCCGGTCATTATTGGTATTCTTTACTATAAACGCATCACTTGGGAAGGCGTCGTGTCCGGAATGCTGGGGGGGTTTGTGACGAGTACTGCTTGGCTTATCTGGTTCAAGGCGGATTACTACGGACTTTATGAGGCGATTCCTGGATTTACTGTCGGTGCGGCTTTGACCTGCGGCGTGAGCTGGTTGACTAGCCTGAAAAATCAGAAATAAAATCCAATGAAATGCAATCAACATGTGGAAAATACACACTGATTCCACTATTCTCTTTCACCAGATTCAGTTTGTACGGTTTATATAGGATTCTCATTGTTTACTTAGAAGAGAATAAGCAGTTAAAATCGGAACCTAGCAACAACAAAAACTGAAGAATGTTAAGAATATCGGGGGCGCCTCACAGGATCTCCGGCTCATAAATTGCACGACCCTCTAAAGGATCCATGAAGTATGCCTTTCGCTGTTGTCTTGATTCTGCTCGTAGTCGGTTCTCTTCTATTTCACTTCCTAAGTCCATGGACTTTTACCGAGTTGGCTTCCAACTGGGAGATGGTGGACTTAACCATCGACATTACCTTCGTCGTTACTGGCTTCGTCTTCGTCGTTATAAATTTATTCATGGCGTATTGCGTTATAAAATACCGTTATAAAAAGGGCGCAAAAGCAAATTATGAGCCCGAAAATAAGAAACTTGAATATTGGCTAACCGGTGTGACCTCAATCCTCATCGCTGCGATGCTGACACCCGGACTATTCGTCTGGGCTAAGTTTGTCGACGTTCCAGCGGACGCTCATATCGTAGAGGCGGTGGGGCAGCAATGGCATTGGACTTATCGTTACCCGGGTGAGGACGGCAAGCTTGGTGAGGTAGACGCCGAACGAATTTCACAAGAAAACCCGTTTGGAATCGATCCAGAAGATCCGAATGGCCAAGATGACGTAGTTGTCTACAATGCTGAGGGACATATTCCGATTGATCGGCCTGTGAAATTCTTGCTGCGCTCGAAAGATGTATTGCACAATTTTACCGTTGCACAGTTCCGTGTGAAGATGGATCTGGTGCCGGGTATGAACACGTTCATGTGGTTAACGCCAACCAGGACCGGTCGTTTCGAACTGCTCTGCGAAGAGCTTTGCGGCGTTGGGCATTTCGCTATGCGCGGCGCTATTGTTGTTGATGAACAGGAAGACTTTGACTCGTGGTTGGCGGCCCAACCGACTTTCAGTGAACTCATGTCAAGACCAGCAGGTAATGCAGTGGTAGGGGCAGCGCAATACGCCCCCTGCGCCGCTTGCCATGGCATAGAAGGTGCAGGCAACTCAGATTTGAATGCTCCCAAGCTCGCAGGCCAGTCGGATTGGTATCTGAAGCGCCAACTTATGAACTACAAGACGGGGCTTCGTGGTACGCATGAGAAGGATATGTTCGGACGGCAGATGACTGCCATGGTCGCGACCCTAGTGAACGAGGCCGCTGTCGACAATGTAGTCGCTTATATAAATACGCTTCCTGACAGTCCAATTTTATCAACCATTGATGGGGACATAGAACGCGGCCAGGATATATACGCTGTATGTGCTTATTGTCATGGTCGTGATGGTATGGGTGTGCAAGCGACGAACGCACCGCGTTTAGCCGGTCTTTCGGATTGGTACATGAAACGTCAGCTGCAGAACTGGAAGGATGGCGTGCGAGGCTCTCACAAGAAGGACTATTACGGTTACCAGATGGGACTGTTTAGTCAGACATTACACGACGAACAAGCGATTAATGACATCCTCGCTTACATCAACACTTTATAGGCTAATAATTTATGTCTTACGTTGCATTTGCAGATCGTGATCACGAGCAAGAACACCACGATCCAGAAACATTCATCACTAAGTACATCTGGAGCCAGGACCATAAGGTCATCGCGATTCAGTATGGACTCACAGCGATATTTGTTGGCCTGATCGCACTCGGCTTGTCAGTGATGATGCGCCTACAGCTCGGGTTTCCTAACGAATTTAATTTCATTAATCCTGAGAACTATTATCAGTTCATAACGATGCACGGCATGATCATGGTGGTCTACCTGCTGACTGCGTTATTCCTCGGTGGATTCGGAAACTACTTGATCCCACTAATGTGCGGCTCACGGGATATGGTGTTCCCGTACTTGAATATGCTCAGTTATTGGACGTATTTGGTGTCCGTCATCATCCTGGTTGCGAGCTTTTTCGTGGATGGAGGATCGACGGGTGCCGGATGGACCCTGTATCCGCCGCAGGCTATCAGTCAAGGTACGCCCGGTATCGATGGCGGCATAATACTGATGCTTGTATCGCTCGCTGTGTTTATCGTCGCATTCACTATGGGCGGGCTGAACTACGTGACCACCGTTTTGCAGGCGCGATGTAAAGGCATGACGCTGATGCGTTTGCCGCTGTCCGTCTGGGGCATCTTCATAGCAACAATTCTTGGTCTGCTCGCATTCCCAGCATTGCTCGTCAGCGCAATCATGATGTTGTTCGACAAGACACTCATGACCAGTTTTTTCATGCCAGCCGTGAGCTCCATGGGCATTGACCCCGGCTATTCCGGCGGCAGCCCGATTCTATTCCAGCATTTGTTCTGGTTCTTCGGGCACCCTGAGGTTTACATCGTGGCTTTACCGGCGTTCGGTATCGTGTCTGACCTTATCAGCACGCACGCGCGAAAGAATATTTTCGGTTATCGCATGATGGTCTGGGCGATTATCATGATAGGTGGGTTGAGCTTTGTCGTTTGGGCTCACCACATGTACGTCAGCGGCATGAATCCGTACTTCGGGTTCTTCTTCGCGACAACAACGCTAATCATTGCCGTGCCAACGGCTATAAAAGTTTATAATTGGGTACTCACTCTGTGGCAAGGCAACATTCACCTTCGGGTGCCAATGCTGTTTTCGATCGGCTTCATCTTTACTTTCATCCATGGTGGTCTGACTGGCCTCTTCCTGGGTAACGTGACGATCGATTTACCGCTGTCAGACACCTACTTCGTTGTAGCGCATTTCCATATGGTCATGGGTGTATCGCCAGTGCTCGTCGTTTTAGGAGCGATTTATCACTGGTGGCCAAAGATCTCCGGAAAGATGTACAACGAAACTTTGGGTAAGTGGCACTTCTGGATGACGTTCCTCGGAGCCTATGCGATTTACCTGCCAATGCATTACCTAGGTTTCGCTGGCGTTCCGCGCCGCTACTTTGCGATGGGCAACACTGACTTCCTCCCCGATTCGGCGCAGGATTTGAATGCGGCAATTACGATATCGGCAATTTTTGTGGCGGCCTCACAGCTTCTCTTCTTCATTAATATGATCTGGAGTCTCAAGAGTGGGCCAAAATCGGATCCGAATCCGTGGGACGCTACGACGCTCGAATGGCACACGCCGGACCATCCGCCGAAGCATGGTAACTGGGGGCATGAGCTGCCAGAGGTGCATCGTTGGGCTTACGATTACAGCGTGCCGGGTTATGAAGACGATTTCATTCCACAAAACGTTGGCGCAGATAAGGCACCGGCAGGTCGCGATCGCGGTGGAGAGCACTAGGTGACTATTGCCCTAGTCTTTCTCGGAATCATCCTTGCGACTTTGTTGGGTTGGCTAGTGAAGCAGACCATCAATACTACGCCGTGGGAAATGGAGGCAGTAAGCGATACGGCTCATCACGGTCCGTTGGGCGGAACGACTGACAAAAGCAAGTTGATCGCGTTGGTGACGTTCCTGGCAGTGGCTTCGTCGTTCTTCGCATTAATTCTTAGTGCCTATGCTTTGCGAATGGAGCTCGGCGACTGGGTGCCCCTGACAGAGCCGCAGCTTCTGTGGATGAATACGGTGATGTTGATTGTCGCGAGTATCGTGTTCCAATGGACACGCAATGCATCGGTAAATGATCAGCAGAGCCGGCTGAAGCCGGGACTGCTGATCACTGGCGTTCTTACATTGGGATTCGTTCTTGGGCAGTTTGTCGCGTGGCAGCAACTGCAGAATTCGGGTCAGCTCGTTTCGAGCAATCCGTCCAACGCATTTTTCTATTTTTTGACGGGAGCACATGCGGTCCACATTCTCGGTGGCCTGTATGTGTGGGCGAGAGCGACATTAAGGGTCGTGCTTGGCACTGGAAGCGCTGAGGGAATTCGTCGCAGTATTGAGCTGTGTGCGATCTACTGGCACTTCCTGCTAATCGTCTGGTTAGTACTTTTTGGGTTGTTGTTGTCGACCTGATTTTTTTGATCTAAGGGATCTGTATGTCAGAAGCAGTAATGGATAGCGGAGCAAAAGAAGCTCTAGGCAAGGAAGGCCTTATAGAAGATTGGTCTCGGGACAAGCAGGTCTTTGGCGTGCCGTGGGGCAAAGCCATGATGTGGGTTTTCCTGCTCTCGGACACTTTCATCTTCAGCTGTTTCCTCGTGGGCTATATGTCCGTTCGAATGGCGACAACAGACCCATGGCCGAACCCGTCTGAGGTCTTTGCATTGGAGGCGTTCGGATACCCAGTGCCATTGCTCTTAATCGCAATAATGACCTTTATCCTGATTACGTCGTCCGGCACGATGGCGCTTGCCGTGAACATGGGTTATCGCAAGAATCGGAAGGCAACATTTTGGCTCATGCTAGCTACTGCGCTACTCGGTGCCTCGTTTGTCGGTATGCAGATGTTTGAGTGGTCTAAGCTGATCGAAGAGGGTGTGCGACCATGGGGGAATCCGTTCGGCGCCGCGCAGTTCGGCTCGAGCTTCTTCATGATTACAGGCTTTCACGGAATGCACGTGTCCGCCGGTGTTATCTATCTTCTCGTGGTCGCTTTTCGAGTCAAGAACGGCTTCTATGAAAACCGTCCGGACGGTTATAAGATTGTCGAGATCACAGGCCTTTATTGGCACTTTGTTGATCTCGTATGGGTATTCATTTTTGCATTCTTCTACCTCTGGTAAGAAACAGGACTAATCGCTATGTCAGACGATGGGACACAACATCCATTAAAAATCTACTACATCATGTGGATTGGGCTTTTCGTGCTCAGCACGTTTTCGTACGCAACAGACTTTATGGCTGACGGAGCGTTACGAACATTTCTGATTCTATTATTTATGTTCATCAAAGCTGGCGGAATCATCTGGATCTTTATGCACATGGGCTGGGAACGTTGGGCGCTAAAAATCGCGATATTGGGACCACCGGCTGCAATTCTGGTACTCATCGGACTGATGTCTCTGGAAAGCAATTACATAGAAGGCTCCAGAATTGAGAACTATGGCGAAAGTACGATGGAAGTAGTGTCGCCCGAACATCATTAATGACCAATAATGTATGATTGAAAAGGCCCGCTTGCGGGCCTTTTTTGTCTGGTCTCACAGCGAAGTTTTGATTCCAGAAAAGACCTGATATGAAATCAGTCAAAGCAGTATTATCGATTTTTGCTATCACATTCCGCCTGCTCGCCGCCTGCTCGCCGCCTGCTCGCCGACCATCGGAAGTGTTGATGGCGCTAGATGATGGATGAAAAGGATAAAGGAAGCTGGAGTACCAATAATACTAAGGAATACGCGAAGAGCTGTTTATTCAGTCAATGTGATGACGATTGAATCTTCGAAAGCAGCGATTAATAGCGATGCGTACACAAATTTTATGGGCATCAAGAGCTTCCATTTCAGTGAGAAACTGGACAGAATCTAAGTATGAATAAGAATGCTGTCCCCACAAGAGCGATTATCCTAGTACTGGACTCCTTCGGCGTCGGTGCGACAGCGGATGCCGATAAGTTCGGCGATGTTGGCGCCGATACTTTTGGACATATTGCGGCTGAACGAGCGGTTTCAGCCGCTGGTCCTTTAAAACTACCTAATTTGGCGCGACTTGGGCTGTTTCATGCTGGTCAGGAAAGTACTGGAGCGTTTGCGCCCGGATACGATCCCGACATTGAGGTCATCGGTGCCTACGGTCACGCAGTAGAACTCAGTAGCGGCAAAGATACGCCGAGTGGACATTGGGAAATCGCGGGCGTACCTGTGTTGTTCGAATGGGGCTATTTCACTGATCAGGACGAGACCTTTCCAGAGGAGCTGCTCAAGGAGTTGGCTGAGCGAGGTAACCTGCCTGGAATCCTCGGAAATTGCCACGCGTCAGGAACCACCATCATTGCCGAGCTAGGGGACGAGCATATCGCCAGTGGTAAGCCAATCGTATACACCTCAGCGGACAGCGTGCTCCAGATAGCCTGCCACGAGGAAGCATTCGGACTGGATCGGCTTTACGATCTCTGCGACATCGCTCGTGAGCTGGTCGATAAATACAATATCGGGCGGGTTATTGCTCGACCATTCGTTGGTGACGGACCCGAAACCTACGCGCGTACCGGCAATCGACGTGATTTAACGACACCACCGCATGCGCCGACAGTGCTCGATAAGTTGGTCGAAAGTGGCGGCGATGTCATCAGTGTCGGCAAAATATCAGATATCTACGCCCATATGGGTATCACGAAGAAGATAAAAGCTAACGGAAATGAAGCGCTATTTGAGGCTACTCTCGAGGCGATGGGTGCGGCTGGCGACCGGTCAATCGTTTTTACGAACTTCGTGGATTTTGACATGTTGTTCGGACATCGTCGGGATGTTGATGGCTATGCGACAGCACTTGAGTATCTCGACACTCGGCTTCCAGAAATTATTGATTTGATGGGTGAGGGCGATTTGCTGATCCTGTGCGCTGACCATGGTTGCGACCCCACTTGGCCGGGCAGTGATCATACGCGCGAGCATATTCCTGTGCTAGCACTCGGCGCTGGTATTACCGCCGGATCGTTGGGGAAAAGAGAATCATTCGCGGATATCGGGCAAAGTCTGGCAGTGCATTTTGACCTTTCGCCGATGGACTACGGAACGAGCTTCGTTTAAGAATTGGCCGACCTTTGGCTTAAGTTCACTTCAAGCCTGCAGCGATTAAAGCTCCTGCGAAGCCTGCTACTATACTCTTTCCTATGGCACTCTCCTGTTCGGAACGCATGCCTATTGGTTTCGCTCGTTTAGCGCTGCTTGAATCTTCAATGCCAGCGCTTTAGCTTCTGCAGTGACTCGCTCAGTGTCGATGGTGAGCATCTCACCGTTTCGCATGAGAACTTTCCCGTCAACCACCACTGAAGCAACATCCTGCTCGTCTGTAACATAGACGAGATGAGAGATGACGTCGTAGGTTGGTACGTGGTGCACATCATCGAAGGCAACCTGAATAATGTCCGCTCTTTTTCCGACCTCTATTGATCCGACAGCATCGCCAAGCCCGATGGCGATCGCGCCGCCACTGGTGGCCATCCCCAATACAGTTGACGCAGGCATGACCGTTGGATTCATGCGATCTACCTTTTGAAGGAGCGCCGCGAGTCGCATTTCTTCCCACATATCCAGATCATTATTGCTAGCCGCACCGTCGGTACCGAGACCAATGTGAACGCCAGCTTGCAGCATTTCTACGATCGGCGAAATACCAGAGGCGATCTTCATGTTGGACGTTGGGTTATGGATGACGCCGATTTTCCTTTCCACAAGGATTGGAATCTCTACTGCAGTTGGCCAAATCATGTGTGCTGCGATCGTCGGGCCATCGAGAAAGCCGATTGATTCGTAAAATTCTACGCTGGTCTTGCCGAATGTGTCCTTCGAATATTGTAGTTCGAAGGGCGACTCCGACATATGAATACTGATTCCGACTCCGTATTCAGTTGCAGCCGCACGAACAGCCTGAAGTTGTTCAGCATTGAGTGTGTAGTTCGAATGTGGCCCGAAGATCGGTGTGATGCGACTGTTCTTGTTCTTCCAGCGTCCAATGAATTCGATACCCTTTTGAATCGAATCCGCTGCGCTCTCGGCGTCTGGACTGCGTTGATCAATAACAGTAGCCGATACCAATGCACGCATGCCACAGCTGTCGACAACCTCTGCGACAGTTTCTGGGTAGTAATACATATCAACGAACGTCGTGGTTCCACCGCGAATCATTTCCCAGCACGCAAGTTCAGTCCCGATGCGGACTAACTCAGAGTCCACGAACTGGACTTCGGAAGGAAAGATGTAGTTATTCAGCCAATCCATCAGCGTCAGATCATCGGCAATACCCCGAAATAGAGTCATCGCTGCGTGTGAATGTCCATTGATTAAGCCCGGCATGACGATGCGATTTTCACCGTCGAGCGTTTCCATGGCACTGTATTCGGCGGTAATCTGGGCAGCAGGGCCGACAGCTAATATGACGCCGTCATCAACCGCTACGGCGCCGTTCTCGAGGATGGCACCCATTGCATCCATGGTGATAATGGTGTCGCCCAGGATGATTAGATCGATTTGCCCGCTCAGCGCCGCGGCAGTCGTTGACGGTTTGGGTGCTGTGTTCTCGGTACACGCAATGAGGGCCAGCAATACGGTGACGAGGGTCATTATTTTATAGGTATTATTCATATGTATATTTTGACACAGAAAAAGGGCGGCACTGCTGCCTCTTCGTCACCAAGCGTATATAAACTCGTCTAGAATAGACCAGAAGAGTTATTATCCAGCCGAAAACTGGCTGCAGTGCAGACTTGCCGTTTCGCGGCTTCGATTAAGGAAAAAAATGCTATTCACTGATGTAATCCGCACCAAACGTGACGGTCATGAACTGACCGACAAGCAAATTCAGTTTTTCGTTGATGGACTGGCTGACGGCAGCATTCCCGCAGAGCAGGTCTCATCACTTGCGATGGCCGTATTTCTTAACTCGATGACATTCGAAGAAGCTGGGCGACTGACAAATAAGATGGCAGCATCTGGGACCGTGCTCGACTGGGGAAAGGAGGATCTCGGCGGACCGGTCATCGATAAACATTCAACTGGCGGTGTCGGTGACAAGGTTAGCTTCATGCTGGCTCCAATCGCCGCAGCTTGTGGCTGTTTCGTGCCGATGATTTCCGGGCGTGGTCTTGGGCATACCGGCGGCACAACCGACAAAGCGGAATCGATACAGGGTTACAACGCTACACCATCTTTCGATGTGTTTCGAAAGACGGTCAAGAATATCGGTTGCGCGATAATTGGACAGACAGGGGAGTTGGCGCCTGCCGATCGACGCTTCTATTCGATCAGGGATATCACCGCGACCGTTGAGTCAGTACCGTTGATAACGGCATCAATTTTGTCCAAGAAAATTGCTGCGGGTCTTCAGGGTCTCGTTAGTGATGTAAAAGTGGGCTCGGGAGCTTTCATGAAAACGACTGACAGGGCTCGTGAACTCGCTGACAGTCTCATCCGCACGGCAGAAAAAGCCGGGCTGGAGTCTCACGCTATCATCACCGACATGAATGAGGTACTCGGGTCCACAGCGGGCAACGCCGTTGAAATTCGTGAGTCGGTGCTCTACTTGCGCAACGATGTCCGCGAATCGCGTCTCGATGATGTTGTTTTATCTCTTTGTGCGGAAATGTTAATAGTTGGAGGCATTACAAATGATCGTGATATCGCTCGTGAGCGCTGCGAGCAGGCGATAAGCAGTGGTAAGGCCGCGGAAATCTTTGGGCAGATGACGGCCGCACTCGGTGGTCCTGTGGACTTTGTTGAGAATTACGATAAGTACTTGTCGAAAGCGCCAGTAGTGCGAGCGTTGTACGCTGACGGATATGTAGACAGCGTTGACGCTCATGCTGTCGGCAATGCGATCATTGAGCTTGGAGGTGGGAGAAGTAGAGTAGACGACATTTTAAATTTATCAGTAGGCTTTACAAATATCGCGTCAATCGGAGCGAAGCTTAGTGCCGATAGACCGCTTGCTGTTATTCACGCGTCGAGCGCGTCGGACGCGGACCTCGCTGCGAGAAATTTACTCAATGCCTATACCTTAAGGGAATCAGCGCCAGCCGAACGACCTGTAATCAATGAGATTCTAACGGTTTAACAGCCACTTTGCGGTATGCTAAAGGTCGCCTCCAATAATTAGAAGTAGCTGAGGAAACACCATGCAGAATCTGATCGGTCTGGCTGGAATAGTTGTACTTCTGGGCATCGCTGTTGCCTTTTCGAGTAATCGCAAAAAAATCAATCTACGTACTGTTGGCGCAGCATTGGGATTGCAAGCTGTGGTCGCCGCTCTGGTTTTGTACGTTGATGCAGGACGCGCAGTAATTGACTGGATGAGCAAAGGAGTATTGGCCATAATTGGTTATTCGAAAGCCGGCATCAATATGTTGTTTGGGCCGCTGGCCGATGTTAGCAATGTAGGCTTCAGTTTTGCCATCCAGGTTCTGCCGGTTATTATTTTCTTTTCAGCTTTGATTTCAGTGATGTACCACCTGAGAATCATGGAGTGGGTTGTTAAGATTGTCGGTGGTGGGATACACAAAATTGTTGGCACGGGCGTGATCGAATCGATGAACGCAGCGGCGAATATTTTTGTCGGACAAACTGAAGCGCCACTAGTTGTTAAACCCTATTTGAAGAACCTGACAGAAGCACAGATGTTTACGGTTATGGTGTCCGGCGTAGCATCGATTGCGGGAACGGTACTCGCGGGCTATGTCCTCATGGGCGCCGAACTCAAATACTTATTGGCCGCCTCATTTATGGCTGCGCCGGGTGGCTTGCTGATGGCGAAGATTATTATGCCGGACGATGAAGCTGTACCCGCTGGTGGGCATGAGAAACTCGTCATGGAGCCAAGCCAACACAAGAACGTCATTCTTGCAGCCGCCTCTGGAACGACCGACGGATTGCGTCTCGCGGCCAATATCGGAGCGATGTTGATTGCGTTTGTAGCATTGATCGCATTATTTAATGGAATGGTGGGCGGACTCTTCAGTTTGTTTGGAATCGAAGGCATTACGCTGCAGCTGTTGCTCGGCAAGCTGTTCCAGCCGTTGATGTATCTCCTGAGCGTGCCATGGGCTGAGGCGGAAGCCGCGGGCGCCTTATTTGGTGAAAAAATAATCCTCAATGAGTTCGTTGCGTTTTCACATCTGAATGAGTATTTGGCCGGAATGAGTCCTCGGACCATTGCGATCACGACTTTCTCTCTGTGTGGTTTCGCTAATCTATCCTCGATCGCGGTCTTGCTGGGTGGTCTTGGTGTCCTCGTACCGGAAAAACGAGAGTTAATCGGTCGCTTTGGCATGAAGGCGGTACTGGCAGGTTCACTTTCCAATCTCATGAGTGCGGCGCTGGCAGGATTGCTGCTGACGTTCTGACGTGACGGCCTCACGTTCGATCATCATTTTGGCGCGTAACCAACAAGCCCAAAAATGTTAACTTGGGCGTACGATGTTGATGCGGATGGATTCTACGAGCTCTAACAGAGGGGCTTGCGAGATTACCCTTACCCGCGGGTTCTGCTAATCCAGACGAAATCCCGCAGGAAGTAACTCGGCTATCGAGTAGCGCTGCCAATCGTGACTGTCATTCATTATGATGATGACGGTATCCTCGTTGGCAAATTCGTGAATGCGTTGACGGCATCCGCCGCATGGCACACAGGGCGCGATCTCACCTTTGCCGCCTGCTATAGCGATACACACAATATTCTTGCCACCCTCAAGAACCATGGCTGCTATCGCCGCGGCCTCTGCGCAATTGCCTAAAGGGTAAGCGCCGTTCTCAACATTGACACCAGCATGCAGGTGTCCCTGATCATCAATGATCGCGGCGCCAACGGCATAACCTGAATAGTGACTATAGGCGTTATCACGAGCATCCTTTGCTGCGTTAATGAGGTATTCGTCTGCAATTGCCATTGATTAATCCGTTTTTCGCATAGGGTTGTTTGAGTGCTCGGTCCAGTTGAGGACTTCGCTACTTATGGCTGCGCCCGTACGTGGATCATTGCCAGTCGTAAGGCGTTCCATTGAAATGCAGTTGTCCACCGGGCACACGCTAACACACAGATTGCAGCCGACACATTCATCGTCCATTACCTCGAAGTGACGTTCGCCATTGACCGTATGTGTGATCGCCTGATGCGACGTGTCTTCACAGACGACGTGACAGCGTCCGCACTTAATACACGAGTCCTGATCGATTACGGCTTTCTCGATATAATTGAGATTCAGGTACTGCCAATCGGTAACGCTTGGCACCGCTTTACCAACCAGCTGATCAAGCGAAAGTTGTTTGCTGTCGAGAAAAGTGCTCAGGCCGTCGACAAGGTCATCAATAATTTTGAAGCCGTAGACCATCGCCGCGGTACAGACTTGCACATTGCTTGCACCCAGAGCTAGGAAATCGACAGCATCGCGCCAGTCGCTGATACCGCCAATGCCCGAGATGGGTATGAACCTAGTTTCGGCGTTACGCGCGATCTCCGCAACCATGTTCAGCGCGATAGGCTTAACCGCCTCACCGCAGTAACCGCCATGGGTTCCCATACCATCCGTTGTTGGATACATCGTCAGGGTGTCGTAATTGACGCGCATGATCGAATTAATGGTGTTGATCAACGATACGGCGTCAGCACCCCCATCCAGTGCTGCCTTGGCCGGCGGTACAGCTGTCGCGACATTTGGTGTTAATTTTACAATCACCGGTACGGATGCAGCCTTCTTCGCCCATTCGGTTGCCATCTGAATGTATTCGGGGACCTGACCAACGGCTGCGCCCATGCCGCGCTCGGACATGCCATGCGGGCAACCGAAGTTGAGTTCAAAGCCGTCGATTCCCGTGTCTTCGATTATCGGCAGATATTTAGCCCAAGACGCCTCATTCATCGGCAGCATGACTGATGCCACAACGGCACGATCTGGCCAGTCTTTCTTGATCTGGCGAATCTCGTCGAGATTCGTTTGTAGCGGCCTGTCAGTGATCAACTCAATGTTGTTCAGTCCGATGACGCGCCGTTCGTTGCTATAGAGCGCGCTGTAGCGCGGACCACTGACATTGACGACAGAAGGGTCTTCGCCCAGGGTCTTCCAGACCACGCCACCCCAGCCTGCCTCGAATGCACGATTGACGTTGTATGCCTTGTCGGTTGGCGGCGCCGAGGCCAGCCAGAAAGGGTTTGGAGAGGAAATACCCAGAAATTCTGATCTTAGATCTGCCATAGCTATGAATTCCTCAGATATTGATCAATGCTGATTGCTGCAATTTTCCCATGCTGCACTGCGCTGACAGTCAGATCGTCACCACCAACTACGCAGTCGCCACCCGCCCATATTCCTTGCACCGACGTTTTCTGATCAGCGTCTACAACGAAGCGACCAGACTCGCTTGCGAGTGCATCCAGCCCGCTACCATCGAGTTTCTGACCAATGGCTTTGAACACAACGTCAGCATTCAAATGCATAGCCTCATCATTATCTTCAAGCTTGAACTCGATACCCGTGACATGACCGTCTCCAACTATTCGTGCTGGGCTTGCCCAATGATGAATATTCACGCCACTGGTCTGAGCTAATGCCTGTTCAAAAACACTGGCACTCATTTTCTCCGGACCACGTCGATAGACCATATTTACCTGTTCAGCGCCGAGTCGCTTGCTTTGCACCGCGACATCGATAGCTGTCATTCCACCACCGATGACGATGACATTACGACCAACGGGCAAGGTACTCATGTCGTCGGCTTGCCTGAGGTCGGCTATGTATTCGATCGCGTTTTCTACACCGTCGAGGTCTTCGCCGTCTATGCCAAGAGCATTGGAATTCGCGAGGCCGACGCCAAGGAATACAGCATCGTAGTTTTCAACCAACTCGGCAAGTTCAACTTCAGACCCGAGCGCCGAATTGTTTCGAACTTCGATACCACCAATCGAGAGTATGTAGTCGACTTCAGTTTGCGCAAAATCGTCTATCGCCTTGTAGGCTGCAATTCCATATTCGTTTAAGCCGCCCAGTTTGTCGTCGCGATTGAAAACGACGATGTCGTGACCCAGTACCGCCAGTCGGTGAGCGCACGATAATCCTGCAGGCCCTCCACCGACGATAGCGATCTTCTTGCCAGACGCAGCTGCGCGTTCAAATAATTGCTCGCCACTTTCGAAAATCGGGTCCGTTGCATGACGTTGCAGCAATCCGATCTCGACCGGCTTCTCTTCGTGAGAGTTGCGAACGCACGCTTCCTCACAAAGAATCTCCGTCGGACAAACGCGCGCACACATGCCGCCCATGATGTTCTCTCGCAATATCGTGTGAGCCGAACCGCGCAAATTGTCACTGCGAATTCCCTGAATAAAGCCAGGGATGTCAATGCCTGTTGGACAGGCCGTCACACAAGGCGCGTCATAGCAGAAATAACATCGGTCGGCCTCAATCAGCGCTTCCGAGCGAGTTAGCGGCGGATGCAGATCAGAGAAGTTCTCTTCGACCTCAGCCTTACTAAGTCGACCCGATTTAATTTGATTATTGGCGGCCACGATTATCGTTTCACCGCGACGGGTTCAGCGAGCCGAGATTGTTTCTGCAGCGCGTCATAGTAGGCCGCAAAAGGTGGTCTGTTGACGTATTTCCCGGCACCTCGCTGGACGTCCAATTCACCGTTCGCGTACACGACATTCCCCTGCGATATCGTGTATGACGGGCAGCCCTTGACCTCCATACCCTCAAAAATGTTGTAGTCCACATTTTGATGGTCTGTCTTGCTCGAGATTGTTTTTGTGGCCTCCGGGTCCCAGACAACAATATCTGCATCCGCTCCGACCGATATGCTCCCCTTCCTCGGGTAGACATTGAATATCTGCGCAGCATTGGTAGAGGTTACTTTGACGAATTCATTCATCGTTAGTTTGCCGGTGTTTACGCCGTGATGCCAAAGCACTTCCATGCGATTCTCAACGCCTCCGGTGCCGTTCGGAATTAATCGAAAGTCGTCCTTGCCAGCCGCTTTTTGGTCGGCACAAAAACAGCAATGATCTGTGGCCGTCGTTTGCAGGTTCCCGGACTGTAGACCGCGCCAGAGTGCGTCCTGATGTTCGCTTGAGCGGAACGGTGGGCTCATCACGTGCGCGGCCGCGACGTCAAAATCCTTGTGTCGGTAGATCGAGTCATCAATCATCAAATGTCCGGCCAGCACCTCGCCAAATACGCGCTGCCCCTCATTGCGGGCGCGGGTAATCGCTTCCAAAGACTGGCGGCAAGAGTTATGCACAATATAGAGCGGCACCTTCAGCACCTCGGCGATACGGATAGCGCGGTTGGCAGCTTCGCCCTCACACTCGGGCGGTCTGGAAAGTGGGTGACCTTCTGGCCCGGTGATGCCTTTTTCAAACAACTCTTTTTGCAGTCGGAAAACTAGTTCGCCATTCTCGGCGTGCACAGTGGGTATGGCTCCGAGTTCCAGCGACCTTGCGAAACTGTTAACGAGTATTTCATCGCTTGCCATGATGGCGCCTTTGTACGCCATGAAATGCTTAAAGCTGTTAACGCCGTGATCGCGGACCAGCGTTTCCATATCGTCGTATACGCTATCGTCCCACCAGGTTATGGCGACATGAAACGAGTAATCGGAAACGGACTTCTCTGCCCATTCGCGCCACTGCTTGTAGGCTTCCAAGATATTTTGTTGTGGTGCAGGAATCACGAAATCGATGATCATCGTGGTACCGCCGGCGAGGCCAGCTGAGGTGCCGGTCTCAAAATCTTCGCTCGCAACGGTTCCCATAAACGGTAGCTGCATGTGCGTATGCGGATCAATGCCGCCCGGCATGACGAACTGGCCACCGGCATCAATGATGGTTGCGCCACTCGGCGCATCAATATCCGCGCCAACTTGGGTAATCAAACCATCGGTACAAAGTATGTCCGCCCGAATAGACAGTTCGGCGTTAACAATCGTACCGCCTTTGATGAGAACGTTCATTTTGTGCTCCTGATCTCACCGCGTGCGACGAGAAAGTAAATTATTCCGCCGAGTATCGAGCCGGTAAACCAGCCGTAGGTGTAAAACCAGCTTAACGCTTCAAACTTGAAAGAAAGAACAGTTAGCCCAACAGGAATCAAAAGCGCGACCATGCCAGCGATATTCCAGGCAGGGTATCCCGCGTCATCCTGATACAGAGCGAGTAGGTCGTATTCTTGATTCTTAATGAGGAAATAGTCGACGATCATGATGCCGGCGATAGGTCCAAGCAAGCTTGAATAGCCCAGCAACCAGTTGGAATACATGCTCTCGACACTGATATCGGATTCTATCCAACCTAGTTTTTTTAGGAGCTCCCAGCTCATTAGCAAGATGCCGATGAATCCCGTAATCAGTACGCCTCGATTCTCGTTGATATATCGTGGTGCGATATTCTGAAAACTATTGGTCGGCGAAACGATGTTTGCCGCCGTGTTGGTCGAAATAGTTGCGAGTATAATCATCAGCATCGACAAAATGACCCAGACTGGATTGTCGATATGGCCGATGAGACTGACGGGGTCGGAAACGGTTTCTCCAACGAGGCTCATCGACGCTGCCGTGAGTACGACGCCCAAACCAGAAAACAAAAACATGGTCAGGGGCAGACCAATTATCTGGCCGATTATCTGACTTCGCTGCGATTCGGCATAGCGACTGAAGTCCGGAATATTCAGTGACAGCGTTGCCCAGAAACCCACCATAGCTGTGAGTCCCGCCATGAAGTAGCCAGCGAATGAAGAACCCTCCGGTCGGTTCGCTGGAACGGCGAGAATCTCCGTCATCGAAACCTTCGGTAGGGCCCATACAACGAGACCGATCGCCACGATCAAAAGCAACGGGGCCGCGAGAGTTTCGAGGCGCTTGATCGACTCGGAGCCGCGAATGACGACTGCGATGTTCAATACCCAGAATATAAAAAAGCCGATGACCTCGCCGGTTCCACCCAATGCCGCCCAACTATCAAATAACGCAGACAACATCAGGTGAATTGCGATGCCGCCAAAAAGGGTTTGCACACCGAACCAGCCGCAAGCGACGATGGCGCGTATTAATGACGGAACATTGGAACCAATGATGCCGAACGAGGCTCGCAGGACCACGGGGCAGGGTATGCCATAACGAGTACCTGGAAAGGCGTTCAATGTGAGTGGAATTAATACTACGACGTTTGCGACAAGAATAGTCCACAGTGCCTCTGATACGGACAAGCCAAAATAGGCCGTGAGTACACCGCCGAGCGTGTAAGTCGGTACGCAAATGGCCATGCCGACCCAAAGCGATGCTACGTTCCAGCGCGTCCAGGTACGCTGCGAGGCTTTCGTCGGTGCGATATCGGCGTTGTAACGCGGACTCGAGGCAATATCCTCACCCACATCCAGTTCGACGTGTTCACCAACGGTTCGTAAGGTACTGACAGCAGCGGTATCCGACATTCGAATTCCCCTATTGGCCGACTAGCGGACCGTATGTTTCCGGTCTACGGTCACGGAAGAACTGCCACGTATCGCGGACTTCGCGAACCATATCAAGATCAATCTCGTGCACCAGAAGTTCGTCATCCCCATAGCTCGCCTGCGCTTCGATGGCGCCGCGAGGATTGACGATATAGCTGGAGCCGTAAAACTCGCCCATGTTGTGTGTTGAGGCCCAGGGCTCTTCCTTGCCAATGCGATTGATCGCTCCAATATAGACGCCGTTCGCCGCAGCGGATGCAGGTTGTTCAAGTTCCCATAAGTACTTGCTAAGGCCGGCAACTGTTGCCGACGGGTTCACAATGTAATCAGCACCGTTCAGTGCCAGCGCACGCCATCCCTCAGGGAAATGTCGGTCATAACAAATGTAAACACCGAGCTTCAGATAAGCGGTCTCAAATACCGGCCAGCCTGAGTTGCCAGGTTTGAAGAAAAACTTTTCATAGAAACCAGGATCAACTTGTGGGATGTGGGTCTTGCGATACTTGCCAAGGTATTTGCCGTCGGCGTCGATGACTGCAGCTGTGTTGTAGTAAACACCGATCATATGTTCTTCATAGAGCGGCACAACGATGACCATGTTGTACTTCTTCGCGTATTCCTGCATCAGCTTAGTCGTGTAGCCGTCAGGAATTTTCTCAGCGGCCGCGTACCATTTACGGTCCTGGCTTGGGCAAAAATAGGGTTGGGTGAACACTTCCTGAAAACACAGGACCTGGACGCCTTGTTTAGCGGCATCCTCGATGTAGGGGATGTGCGCCTCTATCATACGATCCCGGATGTCATCCGGTTTCATTGAGCCGTCGCCCTTGAGCGCCATTTGTATTAAACCGCACTTGACTTTTGCCATCTTAAATCTCCGTAGATTCTTTTCTTTTCAATATGTTACGACATTCATTTAGCGATACAGCATACGCCTTTTAGTCAACGGAAGTCTATGATGCGTGCATGGGGTTTGGTTGGCTATACTAGCCATTTCCCCTAGTGCTTTTCGTAAATTTCGAGCGCTGCAGTACGATACCATCCGGCGATTGGCAGCCCTGCACACAGTTATACTCAACAGAACAAGAATCTAACTTCGCAATGCAACTTCCAAGTGATTGACCATATGCGATGGTAGATGTCTCCGGTATCAGCGGCAAGGCGACGCGGATCGTGGTAAAAGGAACGGCTATGGCTACTAAACACATGAATGCAGCACCCGGCGATTTCGCTGAAACGGTGCTGATGCCCGGCGATCCGCTGCGGGCACAATATATTTCCGATACCTACCTCGACAATGCTCGCCGGGTGACCGACGTGAGAAACATGTGGGGATTTACAGGTGAATATAAAGGGCAGGCAGTTTCTGTGATGGCCCATGGCATGGGAATTCCCTCCGCGTCGATTTATTGCACCGAGCTCATTACAGAGTATGGCGTGAAGCGCGTCATACGGGTTGGTAGCTGTGGCACCTCGCATCCGGACGTTAAACTCCGCGACATCATCATCGCCATGGGAGCGTCGACTGATTCGAACTGCAACCGAATGCGATTCGGTGGATACGATTACGCGGCGTTGGCGAGTTTTGATCTCGTGGAAAAGGCCGTTGCGGCAGCGAAGGCTGCGGATGTGAGTTACCACGTTGGCAATATCTTCTCGGCTGATCTTTTTTACACACCAGACCCGGCGATGTTCGAGACATTAGCGAAATACAATGTCTATGGTGTTGAGATGGAGGCTGCCGGAATTTTCGCGATCGCAGCAGAGAATAACGTCGAGGCACTGGCAATATGCACGGTTAGCGACGACATTGTTACGGGTAACGCTTTGAGCAGCGACGAGCGTGCGACGACATTTGACGAAATGATTTTGGTGGGGCTCGAAACAGCTGTGACAGGTAGTTAGACGTGACAGTAACTGCGGCTAAGAAATCCAGGCGTTTGCCGGACCTCAGCCGGGCCCCTGTTGTCGATGAGGTGGGTGTTAATGAACGGGTGGCAAGATTTCAGAGCCGCAGCATTAAGAAGTCCTCAAAAGTTGAAGCCTTGAAACTGATACTCAGCATGATCGATCTAACCACGCTCGAAGGTCAGGATACGCCTGGAAAAGTCCAACAGCTTTGCCAGAAAGCTATTCACTTACACGACTCAATGCCCGGACTACCCCATGTAGCAGCGATCTGCGTGTATCCGACCATGGTTGGTGTTGCCAAAGAGGCGCTTGCAGATCACGACATCAAGATAGCGTCTGTGGCCACGGCATTTCCAAGCGGAATGTCGGCGTTGAAGGTGAAGCTCGACGATGCGCGTATGGCGGTAAAGGCTGGGGCCACCGAAATCGATATGGTGATATCGCGAGGTAATTTTCTTGGCGGAGACTACCGTTATGTATTCGATGAAATCGTAGCGGTGAAAGAAGCCTGCGGCGATGCGCATCTTAAAGTGATTTTGGAAACCGGCGAGCTTGGGACGCTGGATCGTGTACGAAAAGCCAGTATGTTAGCCATGAGCGCAGGGGCGGACTTTATCAAAACGTCCACAGGTAAGATTCAGCCCGCGGCCACAATGCAGGTAACGCTGACCATGTTGCAGGCGATTCGTGATCACTATCGCGACACAGGAAGGATGGTCGGCATGAAACCGGCTGGCGGAATTTCCACCTCAAAACTGGCGATCCACTATCTGGTCATGCTGCATGAAACATTGGGAAACGCGTGGATGACGCCCGAGTGGTTTCGCTTCGGCGCGAGCTCGTTGGCCAATGATGTACTAATGCAATTACTGAAGCAGTCGACGGGCTTGTACCAGTCGCTTGATTACTTCTCGAAGGATTAGCAATGGCAACACCGGGAAATAAACTCGCGTTCGACGGCGGTTGGGGATACGACCCGGCTCCGGAAAGCACGGATCACATCGACGTAAAGAGTCGCTATGGCTTGTTTATCAACGGCGACTTTGTGAAGCCAGAAAAAGGTAAGTATTTCGATACTATTAATCCTGCAACCGAGGATAAGCTCAGTCGAGTTGCAGAGGCGAGCGCAGTCGATGTCGATAAAGCAGTTAAGGCTGCTCGCGCAGCGTATCGAGGCCCATGGGGCCGCATGAAGCCCGCCGAGCGTAGCAAATATATCTACCGTATTGCGCGCATCATGCAAGAGCGCGCTTGCGAGTTTTCGGTTATCGAATCGCTTGACGGTGGTAAGCCAATTCGTGAATCGCGCGATGTCGATATACCACTTGCGGTAGCACATTTCTTTTACTATGCCGGCTGGGCAGACAAGCTCGAATATGCATTCCCTGGTAGGACAGCAAAGTCACTGGGCGTTGCAGGACAGATCATTCCCTGGAATTTCCCGCTGTTGATGGCTTCTTGGAAGATCGCTCCGGCACTAGCCTGCGGCAATACTGTGGTGCTGAAGCCCGCTGAGACGACGCCACTTACCGCGATGAAACTTGCAGAAGTTATAGCTGATGCTGGATTGCCGCCCGGTGTCGTCAACATTGTGACTGGAGCGGGTGCGGCTGGTGCTGCGATAGTGGATCACCCGGGCGTTGATAAGGTTGCGTTTACAGGGTCGACCAATATCGGTCGGATGATTCAAAAATCGCTCGCCGGCACTAACAAAAGGTACACGCTGGAATTAGGTGGCAAAGCGGCGAATATCATATTCGCCGACGCGGCCATCGATCAGGCCGTGGAAGGTATTGTGAACGGAATATTTTTCAATCAGGGCCACGTCTGCTGTGCGGGCTCCAGACTGTTCGTGCAGGAATCGGTTGCTGATGAAGTGATTGCTAAATTGAAGGATCGGATGGAGACGCTTATTGTTGGGGATCCGCTCGACAAGAATACCGATGTCGGCGCGATCAACTCGACGATGCAGCTTGACAAGATTCAGTCCTATCTGAAAATCGGTCAGGCTGAGGGTGGCGACATGCATCAAAGTTCTTGCACGCTGCCGAATAAGGGTTATTGGTGTCGACCAACGATCTTTACAGGCGTATCGCAGTCCAGTCGTGTCGTGCAAGAAGAGATATTTGGTCCAGTATTGGCTATTCAGACATTTCGTAAATACGATGAAGCACTCACCAAAGCGAATAATACACCCTATGGATTGTCGGGTGGAATCTGGACAGACAAGGGATCAAAGATCTTCAACATGACGCAGAAGATTCGTGCAGGTGTTGTTTGGGCCAATACGTTCAATAAATTTGATCCGACGTCTCCTTTTGGTGGATACAAAGAAAGCGGTGTTGGGCGTGAAGGTGGACTGCACGGTCTCGATGCCTACGTGAAGCTGGGAGTGAAATGATGTCAGCTGATCGAATCGCAGTAGCCAAAACATACAAGATTTACATTGGTGGAAAATTCCCACGGAGCGAGTCGGGACGTTACTTCACACTTGAAGATAAAAAAGGCAATATCATCGCCAATATATGCCGCGGCAGTCGCAAGGATTTTCGGAATTCTGTTGTTGCCGCACGAAGTGCGCAATTGGGCTGGAGTGAGGCAAGCGCGTATCTCCACGGCCAGATCCTATATCGCATTGCAGAAATGCTTGAAGGTCGCCGCGAACAATTCGTGGCCGAATTGGTATTGCAGGGCGTAGCTTCGCGGGCAGCGGAAAAAGAGGTCGATCAATCTATTGACCGGTTAATTTACTACGCTGGATGGTCGGACAAGTATCAGCAGGTATTTAGCGCAGTGAACCCGGTCAGCTCATCGCATTTCAATTTCTCTGTTCTGGAGCCAACGGGCGTCGTCGCGATAATGTCACCCGATGACAACAGCTTACTGGGGCTGGTCTCAAACATTGCAGCGGCGATCGTCGGCGGTAACACCTGTATCGTACTGGCGTCAGAAACCAAGCCCTTGTGTGCTGTCAGTTTTGCAGAAGTGCTGCACGCATCGGACGTGCCGGGTGGTGTCGTCAATATACTTACTGGATTTCGATCAGAGCTGACAGAGTTCTTCGCATCTCATATGGATGTCAACGCCGTAATCTACTGTGATGGTGGTAAAGCCGTCGCAAAGACTGTGCAGGTGCTAGCCGCTGACAACATCAAACGAGTCATCGCGCGCAATCGTGTTAATTGGTCAGGCGATGCCGCAAACCCATACCTGATTCGGGACACACAAGAAGTTAAAACGACCTGGCACCCGATCGGCGCGTAAGGCCGAGAACCTAGCCGCCTAATTAAAGTTGTCGAGAAGCCCTTTCTCGATGCGCGCACCCAATTGCTGAATGACTTTGGTGGCGCAATAGGTGCCATATTTAGCACATTCGGATAACGTTCGATCGTTCGCCCACCCGTACAGAAAGCCTGCAGCGTAAGCATCGCCCGCGCCGGTGGTGTCGACGATTTCTTCGACCTTCGTCGCAGCCTGTTCGATAGTGATGTTGCCGTGCACAATGACAGAGCCTTTTTCTGATCGAGTCACAGCGAACAAGACATCTAAGGTAGAAAGAACTTCTATCGCCTCTTTGATATTACTGGTGCTGAACAGCGCGTTAATCTCGTCTTCATCTGCAACCACAATGTTTACGTCATTTCGAACAAAATCCTCGAACGCTTCGCGGTGTCTCTCTACGCAGAATGAGTCCGACAATGACATTGCAACCGTCGTGCCATTTTGGCGAGCTATTTCAGCCGCCTTCTTCGCAAGAGCCGGGCCCTCTCCGATATCCCAGACGTAGCCTTCAAGTAACAATGTTTTCGGGTTCTTTATCGTGGCCTCGCTTATGTCGGCCAGACAAAGCCCCAGGCAGGCGCCGAGGTAAGTCTGCATCGTTCGCTGGCCACCTTCGCTGATCAAAACATGGCTTCTTGCCGTCGATGGTCCGGTGCTTGTCGGCGGTAGTCGGATGTCCACCCCGAGTGATCCCATGTCGTGATTGAATATGTCACCAAATTGATCGTCGCGAACCCTTCCAAGGTAAGCAGAACTGCCGCCAAGATTCGCAAATCCCGCAATGCTGTTTGCTACTGAGCCACCCGACATTTCTGTCGCTGGAGCCATTTTTGAATAGAGACTTTTTGCCTGCTCTTCGTCGATGAGCGTCATCGATCCGAGGGGTGCGCCGACGGCGTCGAGAAATGCTTGATCGACATGTTCGAGTACATCAACAATTGCATTGCTGATGCCAAGTAACTGCTCTGAATGAATCATCTGCGTCTTTTGGTAGTTCAAGGCGGCGCTAAGACTAACATCGAAGGGCTGTATGCGCCTGCCTAATGCTATGGCGAAATTACCCTCATGACTGTATCGTCATCATTTTGCAAGTTCTGGAATTCCATAATGAGAAGATCCGCGAGTCTGCTAATACCATTGAGTTTCATCCTCATGTACTACGGGGCATGGATCGGACTGGCGTGGTTTCTGGCAGCTATGCTGGCAACACTGGCAATCCAAGAGTCCGAATATGGCAAAACATTGGCCGGCCCACTTCTCACGATGTTGATCGGGCGCGATGAATGAGTGGATCGACGAATTAGCAGACCTCGCCGCCGCCAGCGAACGCGCGGTTCTGGTGACGGTCGCTGGTATCCGCGGTTCCGCACCACGCAAAATCGGTGCGAAAATGATTGTAACGACGACTCAGACCATTGGCACGATTGGTGGTGGTCAGCTCGAATACCAGAGCATGCGAGTTGCGGTTGGTATGCTCGACAACCAAGAGATGACGCTCCGGAGCTTTCCGCTGGGCTCGTCAATGGGCCAATCCTGTGGCGGTGTTGTTGAGATTCTTTTCGAGCCGATAGGGGACGGGATACCGAGCTGGTTGCGCGATCTCAGCGCTCTGCATGGTCAGCGTGAACCGGCAATTATTACCACCCGAATATCGCAAACGAATCCATCGAAAATCGTAGTCACTACAGACAAAGTATTTGGTGATGATGCCTTGCAAGCTAAGTCTGCGATGATCGTTAGGGCACGCCAAATATTGTCGGAGAGCCCGGCCACAACCCGAGATGTTCAGGAATTCTACGAACCGATTATTGCTTCTGATCTCAACATCGCCGTGTTCGGCGCTGGCCACGTTGGCTCAGCCGTAGTCGATGCCCTGTCGAGTCTTGACTGCAATATTCGATGGATCGACAGTCGACGAAAGATGTTTCGCGGAGAGCCGACGAACGTCCGGACAATTGAAGCAACTGATCCTGCGCTCGAAGTTGGCGCGATGCCTACAGACAGCTTCTATCTTGTGATGACACACAGTCACGCGATGGATTTTGATATCTGTGATCGGATCTTGAGACGTCGTGATGCTCGCTATTGTGGGCTCATCGGTTCGATATCGAAACGCCGACGATTTGAAGAGCGTTATCGACAGCAGGGGATGTCACAGCCGGTGATCGATCAGTTGATCTGCCCAATCGGTGTCGATGGCATAAGCGGTAAGAAGCCCGCTGAAATAGCAGTGGCCGCCGCTGCGGAAATTCTACGGGTCCGCGAACGGGCCGTCGCACCCGTCGAGGAAGACTATCCCGATAACGTGCAACCATTGAGGCGCTAGCGTACAAGGTTTTGCATCTTCAGGATCAGGCGATGCCCGCTACGACAGAAGCGCTGTACCTTGGTTCGCCATCATTATGATTAGTGATGACCAACATGTCGCTGCAACCTATATCGCAGGGACGGAAGCGAAAATTAGATAGCGTCGATGATGGCGTTCAATGTCACGCTGGGCCTCATCACGTCGGATGCTGTTAATGCGTTCGGTTGGTAATAACCCCCAATATTGACCGCGGACCCCTGAGCTGCAACAAGCTCTCTATCAATAACGTTCGCGTTATTGGCTAGCGCTTTCGCCGGCGCAGAAAATATTTCCGCAAGTGCCGAATCGACCGTATTCGCAGCCAGTGCTTCAGCCCAATACATGGCGAGATAAAAGTGGCTGCCGCGGTTGTCGTGTTCATTGACCTTTCGCGATGGTGACTTATTGTTCTCAAGATAACGATCATTCGCGTCGTTGAGCGCCGAAGCGACCACTCGTGCGGCGTCGTTGTTGGTCTTTTCTGCAATGTCCTCAATGGATACCGCTAGCGCGAGAAATTCGCCGAGCGAATCCCAGCGTAGGTGCCCTTCGGCCAGGAACTGCTGCACGTGTTTCGGCGCGGACCCGCCGGCACCTGTTTCATACAATCCGCCGCCCGCAAGCAGTGGAACGATCGACAGCATTTTCGCGCTCGTGCCAAGCTCGAGTATAGGAAATAGGTCGGTCAGGTAGTCACGAAGCACATTGCCGGTTACAGAGATCGTGTCCTGTCCGTCGATTACTCTTGCGAGTGTCACTCGCATCGCCTCGACCGGCGAAAGGATTCGAATATCGAGTCCATCGGTGTCGTGGTCCTTAAGGTACAGACTCACTTTCTCGATCAGGCGGCTGTCGTGTGCTCGATTCTCGTCGAGCCAGAAGATCGCTGGTGTTCCGGTTTGCCGTGTGCGATTGACAGCCAGCTTCACCCAGTCTCGAACCGGTAGATCTTTGGTCTGGCACATACGCCAGATGTCGCCCACGTTGACCGTATGTTCGAGTAGCACGTTGCCAGCCTCATCGCTCACACGAACTGTTCCGGCCGATTCAATTTCAAATGTCTTGTCGTGAGAGCCGTATTCCTCAGCTTTCTGTGCCATGAGGCCGACGTTACAGACGTTGCCCATAGTCGCGACATCAAATGCACCGTTCTGGCGGCAAAAATCGATCACCTCGCCATAAATACCTGCATAACAACGATCAGGGATCATCGCGTTAGTGTCAGCAAGATTACCGTCCGGCCCCCACATTTGACCTGATGAGCGAATAGCGGCGGGCATTGAAGCGTCGATGATGACATCGCTTGGCACGTGCAGATTTGTAATTCCTTTGTCGGAATTAACCATCGCAAGTTCCGGGCGGGTTTCGTATACCGCCGCAAAGTCTGCTTCGATAGCGGCGCGTTGTTCGTTCGGAAGATCAACGATTTTCGCATACACATCGCCAACGCCATTATTCGCATCAACACCGAGTTCGCCTAGGATCGCAGCGTGTTTTTCAAAGGCATCCCTGTAGTACACCTTGACCGCGTGTCCAAAAATGATCGGATCCGAAACTTTCATCATGGTTGCTTTTAGATGCAAAGACAGCAAGATACCGTCGTTCTTCGCGGCATCTATCTCACGTTCAAAAAATTCGCGGAGTGCGGCTGTATCCATGCGCGCAGCATCAACGACTTCATTCGCCATAACGGGGACATCAGTTCGGAGCACTGTCTCACTACCATCAGCTGTATGTAACGTGATCTGCAGACTCCCATCGCTACCGACGACGGCTGATTTTTCACTTGAATAGAAATCGCCATCGTCCATGTGTGCTACATGGGACTTCGATTCCGTGCTCCACGCGCCCATTGAATGAGGGTGTTGTTTCGCAAATTTCTTGACGGCCGTAGCGACGCGACGATCCGAGTTACCCTCACGAAGTACCGGGTTGACTGCGCTACCGAGTACTTTCGCATAGCGAGAATGAGCTTCCTTTTCAGCATCACTTTTCGGTTCCTCCGGATAGTTTGGAATGTCATAGCCATGCGACTGCAATTCAGCTATCACTTCCAATAACTGCGGTAGCGACGCGCTGATATTAGGAAGCTTAATGATGTTGGCGTCTGGAGTCTTGGCAAGCTCGCCTAGTTCCGCCAGAGAATCACTATGCTGTTGGTCCGCACTCAAGTTTTCAGGAAAATTGGCGAGGGTTCTTCCTGCAAGCGAGATGTCACGAGTTTCTACAACGATGCCGGCAGCACCTGTAAATGCTTTGACGATTGGTAGGAACGAATGGGTTGCCAGCGCTGGAGCTTCATCAGTAATCGTGTAGATTATCTTCGCAGTACTCATGCTTTTCCTTATTTACCAATAGGTTCTGCGCAAGATGATAGCGCGCGGGCGGAGCATTATAATGCTCCCAGCCGCAAATCTCTCGCTTGATTTTGTCGGTTTATTCGACCTTGCTTACGTGGACGCTGGCCTCGAGGTGTGAGTCTGCTTTTAGGGAGTTCGTAATCAGACACGCGTGCTCGGCCTTTTCCAGTAAGTGCAGTGCTTTGCCTTCATCGGTGCCAGATGGAATGTCCACTGATGCTTTAACGTTGAATGCAACAAATTGAGTTACGCGATCGACCCGATCAAGGATGCCTTCAACCTCGCAGTTCAGAGAGTCCCATTCGAGATGTGATGCTCTCGCAATGGCACGAAAGGACAGAACAAAACAGTCGGCAACGGCTGCGATAAGCAGCGATTCGGGTGACCATTGATCGCCAGGACCGCCAAACTCGGCCGGCGGAGCAGACTCAAGGTCGGAGACGCCATTGGCGGATAAAACAACATTACTGACGGCCTTGGCATTGGCGGAAACTACATAGTGATGTGGAAAGTCCCGCATTTTTAATCCTCGTTGCTGTCGATCAATATGGCTCTAAAATCGTTGACGTTGGTTCGCGTCGGGCCTGTAATAATCAAGTCGTGGGTCGCTTCAAAAAACTTATAGCTGTCATTTCGATCAAGCATGCCCTTGGCATCCAGTCCCGCGATTTTTGCCCTTTCAAGAATATTCGGTGATACGTAGCATCCGGAATTGTCACCGCTACCGTCGATGCCGTCCGTATCGCAGGCGATAGCATGAACAGCAGGGTGCCCATTGAGCGCGAGGGCCAACGATAGGGCATATTCGCCGTTTCGACCACCGCGACCGCTTCCTCGCACCTCCACCGTTGTTTCTCCCCCAGACAATATGACACAAGGCGCCACGATCGGTCCGTCGCCTGCAATTATTTGTAGCGCGAGTCTTGCGTGTTCTCTTCCAAGCGATCGTGCATCGCCAGAGAGATCGCCGAGAGAATACGGCGTGACGTTGTGATTAGCAGCTA